>OKNA01000221.1_pt1 | contig 1090 bp, 1 predicted proteins | sample 1611251 | NCBI WGS metagenome assembly OKNA01 (sample SAMN04436723, study PRJEB24849) | human gut metagenome | biome: human gut; feature: NICU; material: stool | host: Homo sapiens | place: USA: Saint Louis, MO | collected 2010-10-14 | reverse complement strand
GGCCTGGTTTATGGAAGACGCCGCCCTTACAGGTAGAGGGAACCATAGAAGAATTCTGTTTCTGAATGGGGAGGGTCAATGGTGATGCAGGCGTAGCCTTCCGCCGGTTCCGGTCTGAAAACCACGCTCAGGATATCCGTAAACATCCGGAACATTTTGGGTTTCACCAGGACGGTGATCAACATAACGCCCTGCAGCCTTTTACCCTACGCACCGACGGTTTTACTGAACAGACATCCGCAAAAGTGCGGGCCGGCAAGCCTCTGTTCACAAAGCAAAACCGAACATTCACAATTTGAGCGCATTCACTTCTGACCATCATGGCTATTGGCTATGCCCACTGACCACGACTCTATTTCGTCCTTGTCGTTTAGCCTGATATAACGCGGAATCAGCTGCCATGAGGAGTCGCTCGTAGTCACCCTCATAATCTTTTAGCCCCGCGACACCGATCGAGACCGTAAGGTGCCCTGCCTCAGAGAACTCGGTAGCCGATATGACCTGGCGGATCCGCTCGGCTATCGCAGCAGACCCGGCGAGCGTGGTTTCCGTCAAAAGGATAACGAACTCCTCTCCACCAAAGCGGCTGATAACATCCTCTTTTCGGCATGTCAGTCTGAGTAAATCCGCCGTATGAACCAGCACGTCATCACCCGTACTGTGTCCGAACCGATCGTTAATAGCTTTAAAATGATCGATATCTACTGCAATCGCGCACTGATTTTTCAGGTTCTTGATATAAGTTAATTGCTCATAGAAACCACGCCGGTTATACAAACCCGTCAAAGGATCTGTCATCGCCTCATCACTGAGCGCTGCAAATTGGGCAGAAACTAAAACGTTTTTCCATCGCCTCTCTGAGTAAATAAGCTTCCTGGTACCAGGCCCTGATGGAAGAGAGTTTCTCTGGCGACGTGAGACTGTCATTGGTCTGAACCAGCCGCGCAAGCTGCTCCAGTGGTTTTGCGATACGTGACGACAGAAAAGCCACCCCTGTCGTAATAAAGAACAGGATAGCCAGCACCAGTCCGGAAATTTTCTTCACCGTATTGAACAACATACTGGTGACAACCTCTGACGGCGTCGACAC
>OKNA01000188.1_pt1 | contig 1442 bp, 1 predicted proteins | sample 1611251 | NCBI WGS metagenome assembly OKNA01 (sample SAMN04436723, study PRJEB24849) | human gut metagenome | biome: human gut; feature: NICU; material: stool | host: Homo sapiens | place: USA: Saint Louis, MO | collected 2010-10-14 | reverse complement strand
ATCACAACCCAGCCTGCGGCACGTCGCGCAATACGCTGGAGATGATCCGCAACAGCGGTATCGAGCCGACCGTTATTCTTTACCTTGAGACTCCACCTTCACGCGATGAGCTGCTCAAACTCATTGCGGATATGGGTATTTCCGTCCGGGCGTTGCTGCGTAAGAACGTCGAGCCGTATGAGGAACTGGGTCTTGCAGAAGATAAATTTACTGACGACCAGCTCATCGACTTTATGCTACAGCATCCGATTCTGATCAACCGTCCGATCGTAGTGACGCCACTGGGAACTAAACTTTGCCGTCCTTCAGAGGTTGTTCTCGATATCCTTCCAGATGCCCAGAAAGCGGCTTTCACCAAGGAAGACGGTGAAAAAGTCGTTGATGATTCAGGTAAAAGACTGAAATAAAGACGAAGGGGGCATTTGCCCCCTTCATTATTACTTCGCCATTTCTTCCAGCAGGTCAATACCAACCGGCTCTTCGCTCTGTAGCGCTGTTAATGCAATACGCTTTGCATACTGCTCTTCCACATCAGAGATGAGAGGCAGCTCGCGGTTCGCCCTGGTCTTCAGGAAAGGCGAAGACGGTTGAGCAGCTGCCAGGCTGTTATTAACGACCCATGCCCACGGCTCGATGCCAGCTCGGCGTAGATCCTGCTGCAGGTTAGCGGCTTCCAGTACAGGTGTCGTTTCGGCAAGCGTCACGATAATCACCTTCGTCTTCTCCGGGTCTGCTGCTTTTTCGCTATCACCTGTCTTCGATGTCAGAAAGCGAGAGAATTCGGCTTCATGCTGTCGCCAGAACACACTCATGCAATTGTTGAATGCCTTTACATCACTCGTGTCCTCAAATTTTGCTCAGATTAACCCGGCTCTCATCTTCCAGAATTTTATAAACAGTGGAACGGGCAATACTGAGCCGGCGGGCAATATCTGTTGCACCAGTTCCCTGCTGATGAAGTGCCAGTACACTATTTCTGTCGATGATGCGCTTTCGGCCAAACCGGATACCTTTCAGCCTGGCCTCCTGCCGTCCTTCGTTCGTACGCTCCAGAATCCTCCTGCGTTCGGCCTGGGCTACAGCTGAAAGAATGGTCACAACCATTTTCCCCATTTCACCGTCGGTGCTGATCCCGTCGTCTATGAATCGGACCGCGACTCCCTGAGCGTCGAATTCTTTTATCAGTTGGATCATATCGGCAGTGTCGCGGCCAAGCCGGTCGAGTTTCTTCACCAGGATGACGTCACCTTCCTCCACCTTCATTCGCAGCAGATCCAGTCCTTTCCTGTCGGTAGAACTGCCGGATGCTTTGTCGGTAAATATGCGACTGGCTTTCACCCCCGCCTCTTTAAGCCCCTTGATCTGAATATCGAGGGACTGCTGGCTTGTTGATACCCGTGCGTAACCAAAAAGGCGCATAAAAATGTATCCTAAATCAAATA
>OKNA01000161.1_pt1 | contig 3364 bp, 4 predicted proteins | sample 1611251 | NCBI WGS metagenome assembly OKNA01 (sample SAMN04436723, study PRJEB24849) | human gut metagenome | biome: human gut; feature: NICU; material: stool | host: Homo sapiens | place: USA: Saint Louis, MO | collected 2010-10-14 | reverse complement strand
AGTAAAAAATGCGATAGGTGAACTGCACAGTGGGGTAAGCTCAGCGGATGAAGCAGGTAAACTCTCAGTCTACAAAGAGATGAAAAAACATTTAATCATCTCTTTTCCAGCCAAAAAAGCACACGAAAGTGAAGCAAATAGCTTCTACACATTTATGGTACGAAAGCCGAATTGCGAAGTGAGCAAGGAAGAGCGAGAAAACGCCATTGTTTTCCTTTCATCTACAGGCAAGTTGATGAAATTAAACCAATTAATCCTACAGAAGTTATTTGACGTATCACAATCCACTATTGCAAAAGACATATCTTCTTTAAAAGAAGAAGGCAGAATTTGTCCGGATTTCACACCGGTAAAGCGGCAAGAGCTTCGGACCGATTTACCATAACATCTCTTGCCCGCACCCCCAGAAAGGCCCTCAGCGCGTTTCTGCCGCATCCGGGCCGTTTTGGGCACCTTTCCCTGCCTGTATCGTGAAAAAACGCCCCTGATGATTTTGGCGCGGCTGCATGGCTATGCACACGAGTGAATGGTCGGGGGTTTCGCGCGGAAGCTGTCACCAAAGGGGGATTTCCGGTGATTAACTCACCCGATAACGGTGAACGGGTGCACAGTTTACTGTGCGGTCGTGAGGCGTTGGCCAAGCCGCCAGGCGCGGCAGGAATATCGCCAAAGGGGTCGGATTTAACGAGGAGGAACCGGAGTACCTGGCGGGTGTCGGGCAGGAGCCTGACCAGGAGGATTTGGCGTGCCGGCGGTACTCCAAAGACACATCTTGTCCGCGTCAGTTGCTGTCAGCGCGCTTCTGGTAATGAGCCAGTATTTCAGCGCGGCCTTCTCCATAGGTAATCTCACCGGAAAGAATACGTGCCTTAACCGATTCATAGAGCGGCGTTCCAGAGGGGTCCATGCCTTCAAGCCGGAGAGAAGCCTCGGCCTTACGGAATCCGTCTACACGAAGTTGTCGTGTACGATCATCGAGCATGGGTTTTCCTTTGAGCAGTCATGCGAATAAGGCAGGCGTAAAGTTAGCTAACTTTACATGTCCTGCCCGGATATTGCCGTTGTACAGTTGTGCAGGGAAAAGTGGAAAACGACAAGAAACCGTTGCAGCCGAGTGTGTAATCAGGGTGGAAACAGGTGTACCGAGCGATCCGAGCCCTGTTCAGCATTACAGACATTACGCTTCCTCGGTCATTCGCTCACTTCGTTCGGTCATGACGCTGCGGCGAGCGTTACTTGCTCAGGCAGAAGGCCATGACGGAGAGTGAAAGAGAGCTGAGGCGTTGCCGGTTTTCCATAGGCTTCGCCCTCCTGACGAGACTCACAGAAATCAGGCGATTTCTGGTGCTCAAATCAGAAGTGGCGAAACCCGACAGGACTTAAAGATCCCCACCGTTTCCGATGGGTCGCTCCCTCGTGCGCTCTCCTGTTCCCACCCTGAGGTTTACCCGTTGCAGACCGCCGTAAGGTGGCGTTTTCTCATTCCTACCCGTGCAACTGGGTTCCTTGTAGGTGGTTCGCTCCAAGCTGGGCTGTATGCACGAACTCCCCGTTCAACCCGACTACCGCGCCTATTCAGGTAACTGTACTCTTGAATCCAACCCTGACAGACACGACAAAGCGCCACTGGCGGTAGCCACTGGTAACAGGTTTAGAGGAGGAGAGTCTTGAAGTTTCGGGTGCGATAAGGCTACACTGAAAGGACAGTTTTGGTGACTGTGCTCCTCCAAGCCAGTTACCGCGGTTCAAAAGAGCGTCAACTCTTGCGAACCTTCGAAAAAACCACCTTGCCGGGTGGTTTTTTCGTTTCAAGGCTAAGATACGCTTTAAAATGGTTAGCGGTCAAGAAGTCAGGCTTCCTTCTAAGCTCAAGATTAGTCAAAAAAAGCATCATTTTTCAGGAAACATTTTTGCTAACATCTTATTTTTCCATTCATCATGAGAAAGATAAGTGGGCTTCCACTCCAGACTCTCCCATCCGCAAACAAGAAAATTTATGGAAAAGGCAGCATCGTAGTTAGATATAGTGTTAACGCCGAGATTAACCTTATAAAGCATGCCTATTGACTGCATGAAACCTATCGCAATCATTATATCCTGGAATGAAATATCTAACTTTGATCTTATCTTACTTAACGTCACACTAATAGAAACCTGATCTTTTGATCTGATAGATAACAAATAAATAAAAAGCTTTAGCGAATTTAGCTCGACTGGACTTCGATTGCTCATTGACTCAAATGCTGTAATCCTACCAGAACCATCTACAAACCCAGCAAACGGCAGTTTTGCCCAGTATCCTTGTGATGACTTGAATCTGGTTTCTGAAAAAACCTTCCCAGTTCTCTTCACACCCATCAAATAATATTTTTTCTTTTTGTCACCCTCAAAATTCAGCAACTCCAATTCATATAGTTTTTTCAAACCATTGCTGACCAACTTACGGCTAAGCGAGGCGTACTTGGTCAATTGGTCATAAGTTAAAGAGGTACAATAGTTCCCATTTTCATCTAAGTTGCTAGTTAAGCAAATTAAAATATATATTTTAATGGCAGCAATGCTTGAAGATAAATTATTCCTCTTGAAAAGTTTTAAAACTTCTTTTTCTCGAAGAGCGTAATAAGGCATGGGCTTCCAAAAGGGCGTCATTTATCCTCCAAAATACATGTGTAGACAAATCAGCAGCATGACCACTGACAGAATCAGCCGCGATAAATCCATCGAGATACGAGCAATGCGCTCAAGTAAAGCTACCCAGTTTTCAGGTGACATAATCAATCTCCCAGTGGTCATGAATGCGTTTTTTAAAATTATGACCGAGAACCCTAAAGACTTATAGTCTTTAGGGTTAAATCTTTCTAGAATAAGCGCACACTAAAAAATCATTATTATCAGTACATTGTATAAAAATAATAGTTCATGTTAATACCAGAATAGTGCACGTAATCCATTTTATAGCAGCATCATGCCTGAGTGATCTTCATATCAGAGTCCTATTTACCATAACATCCCGGCGACGAACCGGACGCCAAACCGCTCTCATGCCCCTCCCGAAGCATCTTCACCTCTAGCTCCATCCCTTCCTCATGCTCTTAACAGTAACTATGCCCGTCATGCTGCATTAGCTCTGTGACTAAACAGATTGAATGCAAGGAAAGGTTTGTATATTATTGATATATTAATATTCTAAAAATTAATAAAATACCATGAAAAACATAAAGTTGAGGTCTATATGGAATATGTTCCTAATGATGTTGAAGATGTATGGAGAACAGCCTTTGCAACGTTCGATAGCTTAAAAAATAAACAAGTAAAAAATGCGATAGGTGAACTGCACAGTGGGGTAAGCTCAGCGGATGAAGCA
>OKNA01000147.1_pt1 | contig 7224 bp, 8 predicted proteins | sample 1611251 | NCBI WGS metagenome assembly OKNA01 (sample SAMN04436723, study PRJEB24849) | human gut metagenome | biome: human gut; feature: NICU; material: stool | host: Homo sapiens | place: USA: Saint Louis, MO | collected 2010-10-14 | reverse complement strand
GTTATCGCTTTTGCTTTCAAATTACTGGGGATCCCTCAGCCCACAGGGAGAGGGAGAATATCAACACCGGGCGATACAGCATCAATCTTCCAGTGAATACGGCAGCGGCTCAATGCTGAGCGTGTTTGCATCGTCCCGCACGCGGAACACGCTGTCGGGCTCCATATCATTATTCATGACAACCTGCACCAGCACGCGGCCATCATCGAGCTGGACGGCGGCTAACACGGTGCCGGTACGGCGCCAGTTTTCGCCCATCTTCATCTCGAGATCTTCACCCGCTTCCGGCACACGGCTGGCGTGACCAGCCAGCGTCCACAGGGCACGTTTGTTCGCGCCGCGGAATTTCGCACGCGCCACCATTTCCTGTCCGGTGTAGCAGCCCTTCTTAAAGCTGATACCACCCAGCGCCTGGATGTTTGTCGCCTGCGGGATAAACTGCGCGCTGTTTGCCGCGTCAATAACCGGCAGGCCCGCTTCGATGTTCAGCGCCAGCCACTGCTGGCTGTTGTTGAGCTGTGCTTCACCGCGCAGGGCGTCAGTGACGCGTTCCGCCGTTGCTTCGTCGGTTACCAGCAGGAAGCGCTCCGCCGGGTGTTCGAACCACAGAATGGAGGTCGCTCCCTCGCTGACCAGCTGTTTTTCAGCATCCGGCAGCTCGGCAAACAGGTTTTTCAGCGCTGCACGCGCCTGGAAACCCGCGACCCCCAGCAGAACGTGTTCATCGTCCGGGGCGATGGTGACTTTAGAAAAGACCGCGTATTTTTTCAGCTCTTTAAGCTGGGCATCACGCAGGCTGCGACGCTCAATGAAGGCGAATCCGTCCTGACGGCGGAACAGACGCAGGTTGCTCCACATTTTGCCTTTTGGATCGCAATGCGCGGCCAGCAGATGCTGGTGCTCAGTCAACTGCGCCACGTCCGCCGTGACCTGGCCTTGCAGGTATTTTTCGCTGTCCGCACCGGTCAGTGTCGCCAGTGCCCAGTCATCAAGAGTAATCAGCGTCAGCGGCAGACGCGCAGAGGCGGCGGGCTGGCGAGGAGAAAATGGTGTAAATGCCATAGTGATGTCCTGAATTGCTTAACGCTTTGATAATACCTAATGGTAAAAGAGACTGTATTCAATGCAAGCGCTTTCAGCAGGCCATTCGTGCCATTACGCGGTTATGCGTGGCGCTACGCAAAATAGTGTAATCCGCTGTCTTTATAAGGATTATTCAGGAAGCCTGCTCGAGGTTCGCAATATTCCAGTAAAGAAACGGTCAAAAACACGTTACACTAGCAGGTGTTCCCGAAGAGCAATAATGAATACCGAACGGGATACAGACTGTGCCAAACGTAATGCAGGAAACAGAACATGGATATTAACAACAAGGCCCGTATTCACTGGGCGTGCCGTCGCGGCATGCGTGAACTTGATATCTCCATCATGCCTTTCTTCGAGTATGAGTACGACAGCTTAAGCGATGACGATAAGCGCCTGTTTGTCCGTCTGCTTGAGTCCGACGATCCGGATTTATTCAACTGGCTGATGAATCACGGCAAGCCCGCCGACACCGAGTTGCAACGGATGGTGCAATTAATTCAAACACGGAATCAGGAACGTGGTCCTGTGGCAATCTGATCTTCGCGTCTCGTGGCGCTCACAGTGGATGTCCTTACTGCTCCATGGGCTGGTCGCGGCAATGGTGTTATTGGTGCCGTGGCCGCTAAGCTATACCCCTCTGTGGCTGCTTTTGCTGTCGTTTGTAGTGTTTGACAGCGTGCGCAGCCAGCGTCGAATCAACGCCCGTCAGGGTGAAATTAAGCTGCTGATGGATTCTCGCCTGCGCTGGCAGGGAAAAGAGTGGGAAATGATAGGGACGCCGTGGATGCTCAACACCGGGATGATGCTACGGCTGCGTCGGGTCGAGGACAATCGTCGCCAGCACCTGTGGCTGGCAGCAGACAGTATGGATCCTGCGGAGTGGCGAGATCTGCGCCGGTTGATCGTGCAACAGCCGACGCAGGAGTAAATCAGCTGAACTGCTCGGCCATCTCACCCAGAATCTGCTCGCACCAGCTCTGGAGGCGCTCGTCGCTAAGATCGTACTGGTTGGTTTCATCCAGCGCGAGCCCGACAAACAGCTGACCGTCGGCAATAATCGGTTTTTGACTGGTGAACTCATAGCCTTCCGTAGGCCAGTAGCCGATAAAGGTCGCGCCCTTTGGCGCCAGTTTGTCGTGCAGCATGCCGAGTGCGTCAAGGAACCACTCCCCGTAGCCCAACTGGTCGCCCATGCCGTACATCGCAATGATTTTGCCTTCAAAATTGACTGAATCAAGCTGATCCCAGATCGCTTCCCAGTCTTCCTGAATCTCACCAAAGTCCCAGGTAGGGATACCCAGAATCAGCACATCGTACTGCTCCATCAAGGCAACCGCGTCATCTTTCAGGTTATGCAACGTCACCAGTTCCGGGCCAATAATGTCGCGAATTTTCTCCGCCGCCATTTCGGTGTAGCAGGTGCTGGAACCATAGAACAGACCAATATTCATCGCGTAACTATCTCAATTCTTGCTATGACTTTGCGCGTAGTGTACCAGAAACCGATGGCAATCAGGCATAATGGCCAGATTGCAGAACCATAGGGGTTGATGTGGAAAAGGATCTCGCACTCATCGAACAGTTTCTCGACGCGCTGTGGCTGGAGAAAAACCTCGCTGAAAATACGCTCAGCGCCTATCGTCGGGATCTCACTCTGCTGGTCGAGTGGCTGGCGCACCGGGGGCTGACGCTTGAAAGCGCACAAAGCGATGACCTGCAAGGGTTACTGGCTGAGCGGATGGAAGGGGGGTACAAAGCCACCAGCTCCGCACGTCTGCTGAGCGCCATGCGCCGCCTGTTCCAGCACCTTTACCGCGAGAAGATCCGCGCGGATGATCCCAGCGCACTGCTGGCATCGCCTAAACTGCCTCAGCGGCTGCCAAAAGATCTCAGCGAAGCGCAAGTTGAGAGATTATTACAGTCGCCCGCAGTTGACCTTCCGCTGGAGTTACGCGATAAAGCCATGCTTGAACTATTGTATGCCACGGGCTTGCGCGTTTCTGAGCTGGTGGGCCTGACGATGAGCGATATCAGCCTGCGTCAGGGCGTGGTGCGCGTTATCGGTAAAGGGAACAAAGAACGGCTGGTGCCGCTGGGTGAAGAGGCGGTCTACTGGCTGGAGACGTATCTGGAACACGGGCGTCCGTGGCTGCTGAACGGCGTCTCCATAGATGTATTATTCCCGAGCCAGCGCGCGCAGCAGATGACGCGACAAACGTTCTGGCATCGCATTAAACATTACGCCACACTGGCGGGTATTGACAGTGAGAAGCTGTCGCCGCACGTTTTGCGTCACGCCTTCGCGACGCATCTGTTAAACCACGGCGCGGATTTACGCGTGGTGCAGATGTTGCTTGGACACAGCGATCTTTCAACGACGCAAATATACACCCATGTCGCGACGGAACGCCTGCGGCAGCTACACCAACAGCACCACCCTCGCGCGTGAGTGCCGACGAATTGTTACAGGATCATATATGAAAAAGTCTTTAGCGCTGTTCACCCTGCTGGCAGCTTCGGTTTCCGGTTTTGCCCATGCGGATGATGCCGCCATTAAACAGTCTCTGACGAAACTCGGCGTCGCCAGCAGCGAGATCCAACCAGCGCCGGTGGCTGGCATGAAAACGGTGCTGACCAACAGCGGCGTGCTGTACGTGACCGAAGACGGAAAGCACATCATTCAGGGGCCAATGTACGACGTGAGCGGTGCGCAGCCGGTGAACGTCACCAACCAGCTACTGATGAAAAACCTGAATGCGCTCGAAAAAGAGATGATTGTCTACAAAGCGGCGCAGGAAAAGCACGTCATTACCGTCTTCACCGACATCACCTGCGGCTACTGCCACAAGCTGCATGAAGAGATGAAAGACTACAACGCGCTGGGCATTACCGTGCGTTACCTGGCCTTCCCACGCGCTGGCGTGCAGAGTCAGCCTGAGCAGGATATGAAAGCGATCTGGTGTGCGAAAGACCGCAACAAGGCCTTTGATGATGCGATGAACGGTAAAGGCGTGAAGCCCGCCTCCTGCGATATCGACATCGCTAACCACTACGCGCTGGGCGTACAGTTTGGCGTGAGCGGTACGCCAGCCATTGTGCTGAGCAACGGCTATGTGGTGCCGGGCTACCAGGGGCCAAAAGAGATGAAAGCGTTCCTCGACGAACACCAGAAACAGACGGGTGGTAAATAATTCGCGTGAAAGCCCCGATAAAACTGCGCCGCCGCGATGCGGTTGAAACCGCGGATTTACCAGATACGCTTCCGCTGCTGTTAAAGCGGTTGTACGCCAGCCGTGGCGTGCGTACGGCAAGCGATCTTGAGCGCAGCGTCAAAGGCATGCTGCCCTGGCAAGCGCTGAGTGGCATCGAAAAAGCGACTGAAATGCTCTACGACGCGTTCCGTGGCGGGACGCGGATTGTCGTGGTGGGCGATTTCGATGCCGACGGCGCAACCAGTACCGCGCTGAGCGTACTCAGCCTGCGTGCGCTGGGCTGCGATAACGTGGCTTACCTGGTGCCGAACCGGTTTGAAGACGGCTACGGCCTCAGCCCGGAGGTGGTCGATCAGGCCCATGCCCGTGGTGCACAGATGATCATGACCGTGGATAACGGGATCTCTTCTCATGCGGGGGTCGATCATGCCCATGCGCTGGGGATCCCGGTACTGGTCACCGATCACCACCTGCCAGGAGAAACCCTGCCAGACGCTGAAGCCATCATTAACCCGAACCTGCGCGACTGCGATTTCCCGTCGAAATCGCTGGCCGGAGTAGGGGTGGCGTTTTATCTGATGCTGGCGTTACGCACGTTGCTGCGTGATAAGGGCTGGTTCGAATCGCGCGGGATTGCCGTGCCGAATCTTGCGGAGTATCTCGATCTGGTGGCGCTGGGAACCGTGGCGGACGTGGTGCCGCTCGATACCAATAACCGTATTCTCACCTGGCAGGGCTTGAGCCGTATTCGGGCGGGCAAATGCCGTCCGGGGATCAAGGCGCTGCTGGAAATTGCCAACCGCGATCCGCTGAAGCTTGCGGCAAGCGATTTGGGTTTTGCCCTCGGCCCGCGCCTGAATGCGGCGGGGCGGCTGGACGATATGTCGGTTGGCGTTGCGCTGCTCCTGTGCGACAACATCGGCGAAGCGCGCGTGCTGGCCAGTGAGCTGGACGCACTCAACCAGACCCGTAAAGAGATTGAGCAGGGGATGCAGGCCGAAGCGCTGACCCTGTGCGAAAAGCTGGAGCGCAGCGGTGACACCCTGCCGGGCGGGCTGGCGATGTATCACCCCGAATGGCACCAGGGCGTGGTGGGCATTCTGGCGTCGCGTATTAAAGAGCGTTTCCACCGCCCGGTGATCGCGTTCGCCCCCGCCGGGGACGGCACGCTGAAAGGCTCCGGTCGTTCCATTCAGGGGCTGCATATGCGCGATGCGCTGGAGCGTCTCGACACGCTTCATCCGAACCTGATGATTAAGTTCGGCGGCCACGCGATGGCGGCAGGCCTGTCGCTGGAAGAGGCGAAGTTCGACGAGTTCCAGCGTCTGTTTGGCGAACTGGTCACCGAGTGGATCGATCCGTCTCTGTTGCAGGGTGAAGTGGTTTCTGACGGCGAGCTTTCTCCGGCTGAAATGACCATGGAGGTGGCGCAGATGCTGCGCGATGCTGGCCCATGGGGGCAGATGTTCCCGGAGCCGCTTTTCGACGGACGTTTTCGTTTGCTGCAACAGCGCATCGTGGGCGAACGCCATCTCAAAGTGATGGTGGAACCGGTCGGCGGCGGGCCGCTGCTCGACGGCATCGCCTTTAACGTTGATACCTCCATCTGGCCGGACAACGGCGTGCGCGAGGTTGAGCTGGCCTATAAGCTGGATATTAACGAGTTCCGCGGTAACCGCACCCTTCAGATCATCATCGACAATATCTGGCCAATTTAGCGTCAGTAATCTCTATAAAAAAGGGCGTGGATTCGGTACAATCCCGCTCTTATCACCGCATTTTGACAAGCTCATAAAAGAAAACAGACCATGTTTGAAATTAATCCGGTAAAAAACCGCATTCAGGACCTCACGGAGCGCTCTGACGTTCTTAGGGGGTATCTTTGACTACGATGCCAAGAAAGAGCGTCTCGAAGAAGTAAACGCCGAGCTGGAACAGCCGGACGTCTGGAACGAACCAGAACGCGCGCAGGCGCTGGGTAAAGAACGTTCCTCCCTCGAAGCCATCGTAGATACGCTGGATCAAATGGCGCAGGGTCTGGAAGATGTTTCTGGGCTGCTGGAGCTGGCTGTCGAAGCCGACGACGAAGAAACCTTTAACGAAGCCGTGGCAGAGCTCGACGTGCTGGAAGAGAAGCTGGCGCAGCTGGAATTCCGTCGCATGTTCTCCGGCGAATACGACAGCGCTGACTGCTATCTCGATATTCAGGCTGGCTCTGGCGGTACCGAAGCGCAGGATTGGGCCAGCATGCTGATGCGTATGTATCTGCGCTGGGCAGAAGCGCGCGGTTTCAAAACCGAGATTATCGAAGAGTCCGAAGGTGAAGTGGCGGGTATTAAATCCGTCACCATCAAGATTATTGGCGATTACGCCTACGGCTGGCTGCGTACTGAAACCGGCGTTCACCGCCTGGTGCGTAAGAGCCCGTTCGATTCCGGTGGCCGTCGCCACACCTCCTTCAGCTCCGCGTTTGTCTACCCGGAAGTGGATGAAGATATCGATATCGACATCAACCCGGCTGACCTGCGCATCGACGTGTACCGCGCATCCGGCGCGGGCGGTCAGCACGTTAACCGTACGGAATCTGCGGTGCGTATTACCCACATTCCAACCGGGCTGGTAACACAGTGCCAGAACGACCGTTCCCAGCATAAGAACAAAGACCAGGCCATGAAGCAGATGAAAGCGAAGCTTTATGAGCTGGAGATGCAGAAGAAAAATGCTGAGAAGCAGGCGATGGAAGACAACAAGTCCGACATCGGCTGGGGCAGCCAGATCCGTTCTTACGTCCTTGATGACTCCCGCATCAAAGACCTGCGTACCGGGGTTGAAACCCGTAACACGCAGGCGGTGCTGGACGGCAGCCTGGATCAATTTATCGAAGCAAGTTTGAAAGCAGGGTTATGAGGAACCAACATGTCTGAAC
>OKNA01000071.1_pt1 | contig 56747 bp, 50 predicted proteins | sample 1611251 | NCBI WGS metagenome assembly OKNA01 (sample SAMN04436723, study PRJEB24849) | human gut metagenome | biome: human gut; feature: NICU; material: stool | host: Homo sapiens | place: USA: Saint Louis, MO | collected 2010-10-14 | reverse complement strand
GGTCGGCCAGCGCTTTATCAACGGCTTTGGCGACGATGGCGTCGATCTGTTCCTGAGTAAATTCTTGCGCCATTACAGAGGTAAGCGGAAAAAACGCGGCGATAACCGCCATGGTTAATGGAAGCTTTTTTATCATTGTCATGAGTTTCTCAATATAGGTTAATTTTATTCAGACAATAACCAGCCTATTCTGAGCTGACAGAATATGTCGCTATCATCAGAACAAGTTATTTTTTATTTTGTACGGTCACAGAGGCGTTACACAATTATCGTTACCCTTCCTCCTTCGCTGATATTAAACAGGTGGTCTTTCGCCACTGACAAAAAAAACACAGCACGAACCAATAAACGCTATTTCCCGGCAGCGGATAGACGGCGCAATACATGCCCCCGCGGGGGCATGTCAGCAAAAATTAACCAAAGATATAGGTATTGACGAGATTTTCGAGTAATTCCTGACGCCCGCTCTGAGGCTGCGGATTCAGATTATGCTGCTCAGCGTATCGGGCAATATTATCCAGCGACATCTGCCCGCTCATAATTTTCTGCCCCAGCTCGCCCTGCCAGCCGGCATAGCGTTTTGCCAGACCCTGATCGAGCTTGCCATCTTCAATCATGCGCGCGGCCAGCTTGAGGGACAGCGCCATCACGTCCATGGCGCCAATATGGCCATAGAACATGTCGTATTTGTCGGTGCTCTGCCGACGAACTTTGGCGTCAAAGTTCAGGCCGCCGGTGGTGAATCCCCCGGCTTTAAGGATCTCGTACATCACCAGGGTATTTTCTTCCACACTGTTCGGGAACTGATCGGTATCCCAGCCGAGCTGCGCATCGCCGCGGTTGGCATCAACGGAGCCGAAAATGCCCAGCGCGATGGCGCTGGCGATTTCATGGTGGAAAGAGTGCCCCGCCAGAGTGGCGTGGTTGGCTTCAATGTTCACCTTGATCTCATTTTCCAGACCAAACTGCTTCAGGAAACCATACACCGTCGCGACATCGTAATCGTACTGATGCTTGGTGGGCTCCTGCGGTTTCGGCTCGATAAGCAGCGTGCCGCCAAAGCCAATCTTATGCTTGTGCTCCACCACCATCTGCAGGAAGCGGCCAATCTGCTCACGCTCCTGGCGCAGGTCGGTATTCAGCAGGGACTCGTAACCTTCGCGGCCGCCCCACAGAACATAGTTTTCGCCGCCGAGCTGGTGGGTAGCGTTCATGGCGGTCACCACCTGCGTGGCCGCCCAGGCAAACACCTCCGGATCGGGGTTGGTCGCCGCCCCGGCGCCGTAGCGCGGGTGGGTAAAGCAGTTGGCGGTGCCCCACAGCAGTTTCACGCCGGTTTGCTGCTGTTTCTCCGCCAGCACCTCGGTCATGATGGCGAAATTATGCAAATACTCTTTCAGCGACGCGCCTTCTGGCGAGACGTCGACATCGTGGAAGCAGTAATACGGCACGTTGAGCTTGTAGAAAAATTCAAACGCCACGTCCGCTTTGCGTTTGGCCATTTCCAGCGCATCGCCCGCGGCCTGCCAGGGACGCTCAAACGAGCCGGCGCCAAACATATCCGCGCCATTCCAGCAGAAATTATGCCAGTAACAGGCGGCAAAACGCAGATGATCTGCCATGCGTTTTCCCAGCACGATTTCATCCGGATTATAGTGGCGAAACGCCAGCGGATTATCGGTTTTGGGTCCGGCAAAGCGAACGCGATCAACCTGGTCGAAATAGGTTTGCATGATGAACTCCGAAATTGAGAAACAGGAAAATTAACAACTGTGACACATCGTGTATTCTCATCGTCGGTTGCTCAATTACGTTATTTCACTCGGCGATTGAGAAAATGCTCAAATGTGAGCCATCTCGCAAATAAAACTATTTTAAATATCTCGCTTCGCGCGCGTATAGAGTACACTTCCTGGGGAATTCAGGTATCCATACCAAATTAAAATGCCGGTTTTGTCACAATGCCTGCCTGCCCGAAAATTAGCGGCGGATAACGATTCAACGCAGGCGATACAGGCCTTTGCTTCGAGGATCACAGAAGTAAAAAAACATAATTACGTAATTTAAAAACGTAATAGATTCTTCCAGGTCAACTGTGTCAGAAAGTGTTTCACCTACACAAAACAAACCGGAGTCTGCTTAGAATGAGTAAAAACATAATGCACAGTCGGCATGATGAATATCATAAATTAACCCGTGGAGAACGAATTGGTTATGGCATGGGCGACTTTGCGCAAAACCTGGTTTTCGGCACAATTGGGGGTTTTCTGGCTTTGCATATGCTGACGGTAAATACCATCAGCACGGCAACGGCAGGCTTTATTTTTCTTTTTGTCCGTATCATTAATGTGTTTTGGGATCCGATGGTCGGAACCTACGTGGATAAACGAACCTCAAAAGCAGGGAAATATCGCCCCTGGCTGTTACGAGCCGGCGTGCCGCTGGTGATCCTGTCGGCATTACTGTTCGCGCCAATCCCTGGGGTGAAAGGTTCGGTGGCTTTCGCCTTTATTATTTATCTGGCGCTGGACCTGGTTTATTCCTTAGTCAATATTCCCTATGGCTCGCTGAATGCGTCGCTGACCCGCGACCCGGAATCGATCGATAAGCTGACCAGTACCCGCATGATGCTGGCCAACAGCGCCAACCTGCTGGTCTATACCCTGTTCCCGATGTTTGTGCAGATGGCGGCGCCGAAAGATCGCAGCCTGAAAGATACCGGCTTTTTCGGCCTTGAGCTGAATCTGGGGAACTATACCGATCCGTCAGCGAACTACGCCTGGTTCGGCGTGTACGCCATCTATATGATCATCGGCGCGGTGGCCCTGTTTATCTGCTACAAATGCACCAAAGAACGCGTGGTCGCGACCGCCGAGCAGACCGCCAACGTCAAAACTACCGACCTTTTCCACGAGCTCAGACATAACCGTCCGCTGGTTATTCTCGGCATGTTCTTTATGCTGGCCTTTACCTTCATGTTCTTCATGAACACCGTTAACGGCTTCTTCAACCAGTTCGTCGTCGGCCACTCCGAATGGATGGGCGCCGTGGGTCTCGTCGCGTCTATTCCCGGCATCGCCTTCCCGGTGTTCTGGCCGAAACTGAAAAAAATCTTTGGTAAAAAAGGCTTCTTCCATCTGTTCCTCGCCATGTTCATCGTCGGCGAACTGCTGACCTATGTCTGGTCCCGCGAAGGGATGCACGACGCCCTGTGGCTGGCCTACATCGCCACCTTTATTAAACAGTGGGGCTTAACCTCCGCCACCGGCTTTATGTGGGCGCTGGTACCGGAAGTTATCGCGTACGGCGAATTAAAATCGGGCAAACGCAATGCCGCCATTATCAATGCCATTATGGGACTCTTCTTCAAGATCGGCTTCACCATCGGCGGCGCGATCCCGCTGTGGCTGCTGGCGGTGTATGGATTTAATGAAAGCGGCGCCGTGCAGAGCGCCAGCGCCATCGACGGGATCATTATGACCGCGGTGTGGATCCCAATTGCGCTGGCCGCTATTTCGATGGTGATCATGCAGGTTTATCCGATCTCCGATAAACATGTTACCGACATCAACCGTCAGCTGGATGAGATCCGCGTGTAGTTAAAAAAATTATAAATCAGACCGATCCTTAACTTTCCATTTTAAAAGGTGTAATGAAATGTCACTTATTCAAAACCCGATATTACGCGGCTTTAATGCCGACCCCAGTATTATTCGCGTCGAGGATACATACTATATTGCCAACTCGACGTTTGAGTGGTTCCCGGGCGTGCGTTTACATGAGTCGAAAGACCTGAAAAACTGGAACCTGCTGCCTTCGCCGCTCTCCACCACCACCCTGCTGGACATGAAGGGCAACCCCTCCTCCGGCGGCATTTGGGCACCGGCGCTCTCCTGGGCCGATGGGCAATTCTGGTTGGTGTATACCGATGTGAAGGTCACCGAAGGCGCCTTCAAAGACATGACCAACTATCTGACCACCGCAAAGGATATTCGGGGCCCGTGGAGCGACCCGATCAAGCTGAACGGCGTCGGGTTTGACGCCTCGCTGTTCCATGACGACGATGGCCGGAAATATATCGTCCAGCAAACCTGGGATCACCGGGAGTACCATCACCCCTTCGATGGCATTACCTTAACGGAGCTGGATACCAACACGCTGAAGTTAATGCCGGAAACCGCGCGCACCATCTACCGCGGCACCGCCGTGGCGCTGGTCGAGGGGCCGCACCTCTATAAACTGAACGGCTACTACTATCTGTTTGCCGCCCAGGGCGGCACCGTGTTTACCCACCAGGAGGTGGTGGCGCGGTCGAAAACCCTCGAGGCCGACAGCTTCGAAACCGAGCCGGGTGACGTGTTCTTAACCAACGTCGACACGCCGGACAGCTACATCCAGAAACAGGGCCATGGCGCGCTGGTCTCCACCCCGGAAGGCGAATGGTATTACGCCTCGCTCTGCGCCCGGCCATGGAATCGCCCGGGGGAATCCATCTACGACCCGCGCGGCTGGTCAACCCTCGGCCGGGAAACCGCGATCCAGAAAGTGTACTGGGACGACGAAGGCTGGCCGCGTATTGAAGGCGGTCACGGCGGGAAAACCTTTGTCGAAGGGCCGAAAGACGCCATCTTCACCGAAAGCGCCAGCGATAATAGCCAGCAGGATGACTTTACCTCGCCAGCGCTCGACCCGAACTGGAATACCCTGCGGGTGCCGTTTACGGCCAAAATGGGCACCACCGGCAACGGCAAATTAACCTTAATCGGCCAGGGTTCGTTAGCCAATACGCATGACCTGTCGCTGATTGCCCGCCGCTGGCAGGCCTTCTATTTTGACGCCGCGGTGAAGGTGAAATTCGAACCCTTCAGCTACCAGCAGATGGCCGGGTTAACGAATTACTATAACGACCGCCACTGGAGCTTCGTCTTCCTGACCTGGAATGAAATTAACGGCAAGGTCATCGAAGTCGGCGAAAATAACCGCGGGAAATACACGTCGTACCTGAAAGATAACGCCATCAAGGTGCCGGACGGCGTCGAATACGTCTGGTTCCGGACCAAGGTCCGCAAGCAGACCTACAGCTATGAATACAGCTTCGATGGCGTGACCTTCACCGAGATCCCGGTTCAGCTGGATGCCGCGGTACTGTCCGATGACTATGTGTTGCAGAGCTACGGCGGGTTCTTTACCGGGGCGTTCGTCGGCCTGGCGGCGGTAGACTACGCCGGGTACGGCACCCAGGCTGAGTTTTATCAGTTCGAGTATCAGGAGCTGGGCGATAGGTTAGCGGCCGATGGCAGCTACAGCTGGGAGGCTGGCGAGACGCGGGATAAGTAAGAGAGGGCGGGCCCACGCTACCGGTGAGGTAGCGTGGGGTTTTGTGCTGTGTGTGATGTAATTAAAGCGAGTGCTGTCGGATGTCAGTCTGCGGGGCGCAGCCGGGCCTTCAGCTCTTCGGGAGTAAACGGCGGATCTCGCCGGTGCAGCATTGCATGGCAATTGGGACATACCGGGATCAGATCGGTTTCAGGATTCAGACGGTAGTCCTGCTTGATCCCGGACAGTGGAATGAGATGGTGGATATGGATAAAACCCTGGCCGATTTCGCCATAGCGGCTGGCCATATCCAGACCGCATACCTGACACCGGCAGCCGTGTAGGCGAAGCGCCGCCTGACGAGCCTGACGGTCGCGCTCATAACGATTGATCACCACCTGCATCGCCGCCCCTTCCACGTACTCCATGGTCGTCTGTCCCTCATCGGGGAAAAGCGCAACCTCGTCATCGCCAGCGCCCTGCGACGCGATCGTAAATCCTTGCTCCAGTAACAGGCGCACGCATTTGGATTTAATCCCCCCGCTGAAATCCGCCGGGGTAAATTCCGTACCCGTCGCAAGCGTGGCCGCTAACCCGACGATGGCTTTTGAAGGATACCGACGCCCCTCAAACTCGATCTCATACAGACGCGCGCTTTTAAACTGATGCGCAACGCCTGCATCGTAAGCGCGAATGGCGGCGATGATGCATTCCCTGGATAAATGGTCCGGTAGTTTTTTCATAAGACATAGCTATCTGATGGCGCGAAGCTTGAGTATAAATAGAAAGCTATGGGCTTTTCGAACAAATAACTAGCAGTGATAGTTAAATCGCGATCCACGTAGAACCGCCGCATCTGGTGGGTTGATCGGCAAGGATTTTGCGAGCATCATCGCATTTATTTAGCTGCCACTGTAACGCTATGCCCTCCAGCACGACCCTGCAACACGCGATCGAGAACATCACTATCTGGCGCAAAGGCGAACAGCGTGCGCCGCATAAGCCACTGTTGCTGCTGTACGTTCTCTCACAGTACCAGCGCGGCCATGCGCGGATGTTCGACTACGCCTCGGAGATACGCGATGAGCTGCATAGCCTGCTGGAACGCTTTGGCCCGCAGCGCCGCCAGTACCGGCCGGATATGCCCTTCTGGCGCCTGAAAGGCGACGGCTTCTGGGAGCTGCACAACAGCGACCAGTGTTCAACCCAGGGCAGCCGACAGCCGCCCGGCAAAGAGCTGGAGCTCTGTCACGTCGCCGGCGGCTTCGATGAGCCGCATTTTGCGTTACTTAACAGAAATAAGAGGCTGATCAATACCCTCGCCCATCAGATCCTCGAGGCGCATTTCCCGGAGAGTATTCAGGAAGAACTGGCTGAAGAGATGGGGTTTGATCTGCAGCAAATCCGTAAAGAGCGCGACCCGCATTTTCGCCAGCAGGTGCTGCGCGCCTATAACTATGAGTGCGCTATCTGCGGCTTCAATATGCGCCATGATAATACCTCTGTCGCCCTGGAAGCGGCCCATATCAAATGGAAGCAGCACGGCGGCCCCTGCGAAATCCCTAACGGCCTGGCGCTCTGCGCGATTCACCATAAGGCTTTTGATAAAGGATCCATTGGTCTGGATGAGGATATGCGCATCCAGGTTTCGCCAGCGGTGAACGGCGGGGGCATTGTTGGCAGGCTGTTCTGGGATTTTGATGGTAAGCCGATTACCTTGCCGCAGGGGAAAGAATGCTATCCGCAGGAAGGGTTTGTGGCATGGCACCGGCGGGAGGTGTTCAGGGGATGAGGGGGGATGGTGATAAGCGGGTTTCGATGCTACCTTCTCGCTCCTGAACATCAACAGATCTTTTCGTGTCTGCACCACCATCGTCTTTAAGACACATATACGGAGGAATTGGCATCTCATTTGCTCCTTATCGTTGAAATTAACTGCAATGTAATAATGTAGAGTACAGCTGAAAGGAATATTACTATTATCAGCGATATATAAAAGAAAGTGTCATACATCGTATCGGCGTTCACACTCCCGAACAAGAAGTGGCAAATATCCCTTGCGATATCATAATCGAGATAGATTTCCGGCCTTGGAAGTGCACGTCCCAGAACCAAAAACAGCAATATAAAATAAATAATCTTACTGATTTTACGAGCAAACGTTATTAGAGCCACTGGCAACAACCTCCACCCAACCGCGAGCCATCAGGGAACGCATGCAGGGAACCTGTACTAACGATGTATTCATAAGCGCATTTCGGATCATGGCAAATCAGAATTATGGGTGATAGTAATACAACCCTCGGAAACCGTACCCGGATGCAAACGGAAGTTACCACGTTTCACACCCTCTACCCACGTCTCATCGTCAATTCCGCGGTCGTCACGCCATAATGCAAACCAATCGCTTTTCCCCCGCCGTAGTTCGCGGCAGAACGTAATGAAACGATTGGTGTTAGCCCTTCTTTTATTTATTTTCAAACACTTGGCTATAGCCCCCGCTCTCACGCCGGAAGCGGATATCACTCTGGTGAATCCGTCAATGTTTGCTCGTGAAGGATATCGACGGCACAACATGATGCTGTCGATGTGTTCACATAAACCGCCTGTTCATGAGTCATAACCTGTTTCTGCCATGAACAAGTCAGAGAAAATATATATAAACTGATAATTTTAACATCCAAGTTTATGCGTATCCAATCACTAATCTAATATTTATATGCGCTTTATCATTTATTGAATTAATACTTCTCACATCAAGATAATTCATTATAATAATTTACCAAAAACTGATATACAATGATGTTTTACACCTTATTGAAACCAATGATTCAAAACCATTTTACAATACAATCTGTAACAATTAGATTATAGTAACATTTATCAATTTATTCTCTTATAAATTATCATCGATTGTCTCTTGAAAAAGTGATGTAAATTTTCAGTCGTTTATTCAAACATAGGATAGCTATATGGCAGACATAGAAGGGATAGCTCGGAAGATATATGACATCATTATTTCTCCTGATACAGTTACAGGACTTATCAATGGCGGATTATCTGTTCCTTTAGATTATGGTTATCTGATTTACGGTATCTTTGATACGGATACAAGATATGAACGTGAAACAGAAAGAATCCGTATGATGACCGCGATAAGACATGACATCCTTAACTATGAAAATATCGTTAATGCAGTTAAATTAATCCTTCAGTTATTTAATAAATATCTATCCGAATCAGAACAAGATAGAATATACAGAAGTGTAGTTACCTCTATCGTGGGTAGAATCTCTACGAATATTATCGCATCGAACATCGCTAAAGCCGTTATAGAAAAAACGTCATTTACTTATGTAGTATTTAAGGGGAAAGGGAATCCAATAGCCTTTTTAAGTACTATCCTCTTGTTTGGTGGAATGGCAGAGCGTTCCATCAGGACCTCTGATAAACTCAGGAATGAAGCGCCCGAGGTATACTCGTTATTAAGACCCCGCGATTATGATCTGCTTTATTTCTTATTTGCCGATGCGGTACAACCTTTTGTGGATGCCATCCATGCAGGATACACTGAGGGCAACTCCGTGTTCGATAAGATTATGAAAAGAGTGGAAGATCATTTAAATACGAATGCTAAGGCTGGGTGATATGAAAAAAATCATCACGCCACTCGTCGATATAGTTCTCTGCACCTATATTATTACCACATGCTTTATTTGCCTGACTGAGTTTAATAACTGGCAGAATAAAATAATCTCAGTGACGATTATAATCGGCAGCGCTTATATCATCGCCATTGCATTGAATAGATTACTGGGAACAAAGATAGGTGTGTTAAGCGGTATTTTTAATTTACTATCAGGCCCACTATTAATTATTGGCGCTATTGTTTGCATAGCCTTACTTGACCCGTGGCCGGTTAAGGTTATTGGTCTGTTTTTATGGGTCATTATAATGTTTTGTTTACCTTCATTTATAAATAGAGATAAGGAATAATCATGTCAAATCCAGCATATCTTTGGCTAACCGATACAAACGGCTCCCCTATAACGGGTAGTTCTCTCGTTACAGGGCGTATTGGCGCTATTGAATTAAAAGCGGTAACGCACCACCTATCCATTCCTGTGGATGGAAACACCGGGAGATTAACAGGAACCAGAGTACATACGCCTATTACGGTACAGAAAGATTTTGATAAAACAACGCCCCTTTTATACAAAGCGCTGAGTGAGAATCAAACATTAAAGTCGGCAACCATAAAGATGTATCAGATCCTTGATGCAGGTGTTGAAAGCGAATATTTTAATATTATATTAGAGAATGTAAAAGTAACCGGAATTACCCCCAACTTATTTCCTGATTCTGGTACAGGTACGCACAGCGAGACGATTCAGTTAAGGTATGAGGCCATCACCTGGAAACATTGCGATGGGAATATCATTTACAAAGATTCCTGGAACCACAGGGCAACGGCATAAATTCCCCTTAGACTAAAGGCCATTCAAAAAAATGGCCTTTTCTAAGTTTAACTGATGATTTAAACCACCCTCGCCAAACAAGCCATCCAAATGCAACCGCATGGTTTGGAGGCATAGCATCTTGAAGCTATACCTCCTTGAGTAGCGCTAAATTAATTCAGCCCATTCGATACCTGCATTGCTTTAAGCCCCCTATAACTTCCGCTGTTCCAGGCTGGAATAAATCGTTTTAATTTCCGCTTGTAAGCTTTCGCCACGGTATACCATCGACGTATCGTATCGTATCGTATCGTTTGTACTTCTCATCACGCGTAGCGCTAAACCAGTTGAACGATCCTATGCACAGCAGCCCTTCATCACCAATCACGATTTTACTGTGAACACGATTAACCAGCATAGTCACAATGCCCAGCGCATTAAGTTTTTCCACTGCATTATTAAGGCGCTGCTGTTTTGCTTTGCGCTTTTCATAACTAATGTCTTGGGTATTAAAGCTTTTATCCGTTACAACAGTAATGTCGATACCACTTTAAGCACACCTGTTTTAGTTCCACGCACTTTTTGAGAGTTCCGGTTTTTCAGCCATCAGCCGGTACTCTTCCGGCGTCAGGTTGTTCAGGGACTCATGAGGCCGCTCGTTGTTATATTCTATCAGCCAGCGCTCGGTAATTTCCCGTGCTTCATTCAGTGTTCTGAACAGGTAAAAATCCAGAATTTCTGTCCGGTATGTCCGGTTGAACCGTTCGATAAAAGCATTTTATGTAGGTTTACCCGGTTTAATAAATTCGAGCTGCACGCCATGTTCTTCGGCCCATTGTGCCAGTGCCCGCGAGACCAGTTCTGGCCCGTTGTCCATCCGCATTTTCAGCGGATAGACGCGGTTTGCCACGATCCTGTCCAGCACCCGGATGATTCGCTGAGCCGGGATATTCCGGTTGATTTCTATCGCCAGTGCTTCACGGTTAAAATCATCCACCACATTGAAGGTCCGGAAGCGTCTGCCGCAGACCAACGCGTCGTGCATAAAATCGATGGGCCAGCTCTGGTTTAACGCTTGCGGTGTCGCCAGGGGTGCTGGATTACGCACTGGCAGCCGCTGTTTTCCCTTGCGACGAAAATTCAGTTTCAGCAGGCAATAAATCCGGTGAACACATTGATGGTTCCAGGTATTGCCCTGCCTGCGCAGCAGCTGGAACAGCTTCTTAAAACCGTAGCGCGGATAGCGTTCTGCCAGTTCAGTCAGCGCGTGGATCACGGGTTCATCACGCCGGGTATCGGGCTGATAAAAATACACCGTCCTGCTCAGCGATAACGTCCTGCAGGCCTGGCGTAAACTTATGGCAAATTGCGTCGTCAGATAGCTGACGAGTTCACGCTTTATCGCTGTTTTTAAAGCTTTTTTTCGATGAAGTCTTTCAGTGCCCGGCACTCAAGACTGAGATCAGCAAACATCTGTTTAAGCCTCCGATTCTCGTCTTCCAGATCTTTGATTTTTTTAATATCGACCGCTTCCATCCCGCCATGCTTTGCCTTCCAGTTGTAATAGCTGGCTTCCGAAATAGCGGCCTCACGGCAAACATCCTTGACGGTACGTTCAGCTTCGACGGACTTCAATACGGCGATGATCTGGTGTTCAGTGAATCGGATCCTGCGCATAGCGATCTCCTCTGGGGACATAATCAGTATGTCGGAAGATCTCTAAAAGTGAATGGTTCGTTTTGCCGGGATACTTACAGGTTGACTCAGATTGACTTCTGTTGAAAGGAGAATCGCGAAAAGCCTTGCGTAGCGCGGATTTCAGGCACAAAAAAGACGTCCGTCGACGTCTATTGATGTTCCGATGGTGCGAAGGCCGGACTCGAATTACACACCTAATAGACTGATATCAATGTTGTTTATAAACAGGGGTAAATAGTTATACCCGCACTTGTACCCACAAGTGAAAATCCGTACAAAAAATAGACATTTCGAGTGGGTATAAAGCCATATCAGTAGAACACCGATATGGCTATCAAAGCAAGATTCAGGCAGGTAGGAAAGTTTTCTTCAGAGGAACCAAAAGTTTGGTTTCGATATCGACTTGCTCGTAGTTCTCAATAAGAGCACGGACGAGATCATCAAGCGTCCAGAGCGTCAGTGGTATCGTCGAACGGTCGGCTTCATATCGAGCATCTTTCGTAAAACCCCCTGTACTGACATAAAGCCCGCGATCGTCTTTATGGCGACCGCCGATAAAGCTGCGTATCTGTTGGCTTCCCATCTGTTCCCTGCGGTGCTTTACTTCAACGATGATACGCGGATTTTCATAACCGAACCCATCAGGTGAAGCAATGATGTCTTTACCCCGATCAGCTCCCGCAGGTGAGACCTGCGTTTTATAGCCCATACTGCGTAAAACTCCGGCAACAAGATTTTGCATCTCATCCCAGTCAAGAGAGTTGATACGATCTTTGATACCCTCAAACGCCAGCATCTCCATATCGCGAAGCGGATCAGAAACAACCTCATCTTCATCCATCGCAATTGGATTCTGAGTAATTACATCTGCAGTGGGTTTCTTATCCTGCAAAAGCTCTTCTAGCGCATATTCTGGAAGCTGGAAAACCGTCAGCGTAGAACCCAATGTGTTTTTGGTAGCAACAGACAGTCTATCGCGGTCGATTTCTTGAGTATTCCATTTAACCTGCCGAGCGATCCCCATCCCCTCTTCCACCCATTCAGGATGATATTGGAATTCTGAAGTGACTTTGCCTAGCAAATAAGTACGATTGGCTGGCGAATAGGTAATAACCCAATCACCCTTTTGGATCTCATTCACAAAACGCCAGACCTGCGACGCACCAGAACGGGCTGTTCCCAGCTTTGTTAAGGGATCTGCCTCCTGGTATAAGGCCAGTAACTGGGCTCGGGACAGGCCGGGTTTGACTAATGGAGCTAGCTGAGACCAACCGATGCCTACAATTTGCTTATCGCGAAAATCGTCATAGAGCTTGCCGCCATCACCACGAATCATCCACATTCTGTTGCCCATACCAGTCCCTTCATGAGGAAAAGAAATTAAGCTGAATCATAAGCTTGTTCGTCGCATGCGTCAAAACCATCAACAACGACGGCCCAGCATTCCCGGATTGTACTTGCGATAATGTGCCCAGTTAAAATTACAGCTTCAATTGGCATGATATTTCGTCCATATAAGTAAAAGCACCAACCAGCATCGGTAGGTGCTTTTATAATGGGTTAATCAGGCTGGCATGTGAATCAGGGAGGCTATTCCCAATGCTCACCGTGCCGCGCTAATACGATTTCTTTTCAATATACCAGTTGCCTGTCGCGCCCTCAGAATATCGACTGCCCCCAGATATGGGGACTGTTCTTGCCAGTTGAATCCCCTGCGATCAATACGAACCAGCCCGTACTTTTCCACCAGAAAATTAACGGCATCGGCCAAAGATATACCGGCATCGATATGTTCCTGAATTACCGTTTCATCACTGAATGGTGTGTCGTTGAGTGTCAGGCCATAATGCTGTTCCAGCAGGCGTGCAATCAGCATTTGCCAGACTGCCACAGGCGACAGACATAGCGTCGCCGCCTGCGGAGTTGTTGCAGGTAAAGTTTTCATATTTGCTCTTGTGAAAGTAGTTAACGTTGAGTGGGGTAAACGGCGATGTATACATAGCCGCAACTGCCAAGTGTATCGGCTTCGCAGGTGAAACCGTTGTGGTACAGGGTGACGCAGTGGGCATAGCGAGGATTCATTTCACCAGTGGTCAACATCGATTCCATCTGGCTGATAAAACGAGGGAATACTTCATCCAATTTCAAAGATTCTGCGTTACTGAATTTACCGGTAATGCTGGCCCGGTCAACCAGATAATGCAGCCGGTTTCCCTCCTGTACCAGACGAGCGCCAAAGCAAGGCGTCACATTACGATTCAGCCCCCACTGGAGAAATGAATCGTTCTCTGAGCCAGTAGATTTCATTGAAGTACCCTCATATCCAGCCTCGCTCTGCAAACGACACAATGCCCTCTGAGCCAATAACCAGATGATCGAGTATGTTCACATCAACCAGTGCCAGGGCTTCTTTAAGCCTGCCCGTAATGTTGCGATCGCATTGGCTGGGCTCCGGATCACCGGATGGATGGTTATGCGCCAGCACGACAGCTGCAGCATTGAAGCGAAGCGCTGACTTCACTACCTCTCGAGGATGGACCTGGACATGGTTAATCGAACCGGCAAATAGCGTTTCACTCTCCAGTAAACGGTGCTGGTTATCGAGATAGAGCACCATAAACACTTCCCGTTCTTGTCCTGCCAGATGTAACCGAAGCCAGTCACGGGCAGCAGTACTAGAGGTAAAGGATATACCGGGCTGGCGAAGATATTTATCCAGCAGGTTGATGGCACGACGAATGGTGCGTTGGGCATAGGGGGTTAATCCGGAGGTCGCGGGGAGCAAACAACCATGCTTGGCCATAATCGCCAGTGGAAAGAGTTCAGGCTGCGATGACTCCGGGGATAATACAGTATTCATGTCAGGCATTCCTTAGTCGATAAGATGCATAATGGCGCTGCATTCCGGATGGTTTAGCGCGTAGTCGCGTAAGCGATAATAGTGTCCAGTCATAGCGTCACACTCGGTGCGGCAGGCGTGGTGATTGTAAGCCATAAGACAGGCGACCATCCCTGCAGCTTCACTGGTAAGCTCTGCGCTATTGCCGTTCATGCTGTTGAACAGTGTCCACTTCTCATCGTGGTCTGACTCGGGAGCCATAAAAGCGCCGCCGTTGCTGAGTGTCGAAAAGCGCCAGATACCACCGTGGTAATCGGCACACAGCCGATCCATCCAGGCGAAAATGCGAGGTTCAAGGGTTATCCATTGTGGGATGGAGCCAAAGTGCTGCGGCCAGAAGCCGATGCGTAACTCGTCTGGGACCACTGAGGCAGTAATTGCGGTATGCTCCGCGAACTGATGATTTTGTGTATTCATTAAACTATCTCCTTATGCAGGAACTGTTGTTTAACGCCCGAAAAAATCGAGCATGCTTTCTGCCATCACCCACAGGGCGCGGTTGAGTTTCACATCGCCGTCAATGCCGGTAACAGCACGGGTGCGGCTGCTTTTCCCATGTGCGGTTCGCCCTGACAGACCGCCTTTTATCAGGTTCTCCTGCACGCGCTGGTAGACGGTCCACAGGTCATCGCTGTAGTCCTCCCGGCGACGTGGGGTCAGCAACTGCGATACCGTTACCGGCTGGTGGTTCTCACCAAATCGATACTTCAGTGCGGCGTTTGCCAGTGCATGACGGGCAAGGTCTGACAGCACAAGCGACTGCATCGCATCGCGCTTCTCCTCCACCCGATCAAAGACCCCGAGCACTTCGTAAGCCCCTTCAATTACCTTCTCGACAACATTACCTTTATGCAGTACCCGCACTTCGCCGAATGACTGACCGCAGACCAGGCCGTTGGTACAGACGCCTCGAAACAGCCCCGGCAACATCTGGTAGCTTGATGAGCCGTCATGGCTGTTAAGCAGAATGATTTCCGGCACCTGATGCCCGGTCAGTTGTCTGGCACGACGCAGGCGAAGCATGTGCTTAGTGTGCTCCCGCTTGCTCAGGTCACGGACCTTCGTCTGGCAGGCAAAGAACGGCTCAAAGCCTTCACGCTGCAGGCTTTCGAGAATGGTGATGGTCGGGATGTAGGCGTACCTGTCTGAACGAGATTCATGCTTGTCAGTCCAGAACACGCTGGGGACATAGCTCATCAGCTCTTCGTGGGTCAGAGGCCGGTCACGGCGTATCTGGTTTATACGGCCAAAGCGGCTGGCTAATCGCATGGCTAACTCCTTATCTGATAATGAAATAAAAACAAAAAGGCCATGTTCCCGAAGGAGCATGGCCTGTTGCTATCTGGTGTTGGTATGTTGTGGGGTGGAGAGGTCTGAAATGTAAGTAACTAATCGCTGTAGTGTGTGGTTCGGCACTCACTGAGGTCAGACAGCTCTTTTTGCGTATTCTTCAGCCCCGGACTGAAGGTGCCGACTTTTTTATCGTTGACGTAAACATCAAAATTCGCAGCCTGACTCAGGGCGTCAATAAATGATACCCAGGCATTATCGCCATTCCTCCAGTCGAGGGATGAAGGTAATGGGAACTGACTGTTATCCATGACGACCGTGATTTCCGTTCCGTCGTCATGAGAGCTTACTGATGTTCCATCAGGCAGGGTGAGATCAACACCGTGTTGCAGAATATTCTGCGTATCCGGATTGCCAGTACAGTTCAGATTAAACACCACCTTCTCCGGGCTGGTAATGATATATTCGGTCACGCCAATCCCAAAACCACTCGTCCACATATTGGGAATCGCCTGTGCTGTTGATACAGAAGCCAGCATAGCTAATGTAAATATTACGTAAGGCAGTCGCATAATGTTGTCCTCAAATCATGTAATAAAGCTTTTGTTGTTTAAAACAATAAAGCAACGAATAAACAGTTGGATTATTTTATTTGTTTGTAGCGAAACGCTTCTTTCCCGGCATAAATCCCGACGAGGTCGTCATAACGAGGGTCTTTTTTATTCGGGCGGAACGTTACTTTCATATCCGGACTGCACATATCCTCCATGGTGAGATTGAATTCTTTACCTGGCGTAATGGTATACCCTGTTGCCACATCGTCTTTACTTGGAGTGATCCACCCCCACATGCCACCCGGACAATCTCTGGAAGGTTTCGAGCGAACAACAATAAACCATCCCATTGAATCCACTTCCGTCGCTGTACACAGTTTTCTGACCTGTCGGTGGGCATCACACCAGAATATATTCCCACTCTTATTATTCACTGCCGCAGGCAGGAACCCGCTATAAGGACGTGCTGCGTGAGCATTAACTGCGAAAAGTAAGGGGAACACCATGACTGGCAGCAAAGACAATAATTTCAATTTTTTCATTGGATTAACCTTACATTCAATTATGGAGGCAATCTCTAATCAGTTTGTCTGGATTGCCCCCGATTTTCTGATGGAGAAAATGAATTCAGCGACTGCTGAATAAAACAGAAATGAGGTAAGGCAGGGATAAAATGTTTATGCTCCGACAGCTGATAGAGAAGCTCACTGCGAATAAATGTTTCCCGGGATGGCCTTACCAGATGAATCTCATCCAGTCGGAAGACACGTAATTGACTGTTATGTTCAGCGACCAGATACCAGTAACCGTCCAGAGCGATTAGCCGGTAAGGGGCAACAGCCTCATGACGCTCCCCTTCAGTCAGAACGGTGATGCGCTGACATCCCGAAATAGCTCTGACCAGCCTGTAGAAGCAGAGCTTTCCTGCCGGGGGATGAGGTCTGTCCTGATGCCATACCAGACAGGGTCGATCATCACAGTCCAGCAGGCTGCTGACCAGTCGCCGGTCAAAGCCCGGGAAAACCCCGGCCAGCCCCGTGCGGTGAGCAAAGGTCAGAATATCTATTTCCTGCCGCGTACTGTGAATATCCGAGCGCAGACTGCACTGCCCCTGGTAATAATCCAGGTCGAGATACATCAGACGTTCCCGAAAGTCACGACGTAACGTGCGCTCTGACACCCCGAATTCAGATGCCAGTTTGCGAATAAACAGCGTTTCACCGGACACCAGACGGCTGATAATCAACGACAACCTGACGGCAAGCCGGTCATGCCGCCGCTCCTGAAGCGTCATGAAAGATTTCTCCTGATAAGTTAACTCTCTGAATTAATAATGATTACTTTAAAGGAAGGAGTGGACAGGGTATGGACAACATCGGAACTATTTTTTATGAGCAGCCCGGCCTTGTGAGCGCTCGTCTGACAGATAATGATGCTTCGCCTGATTTAGTTGATGATAAAACGCAATGGAAAGGACGTGTCCACAATCAACAAGTCATTAACAACCAGTTCATCATTCGCAGAGAAAATTTCGATATCAGAAGAATATCCAGTCCCAGACGGCCCGTGCGACCGACACCACCGCATCACGCACGCTACGAATCACCGTTTTCAGCGATGCAGACAGGAACGAAGATGATTCTGCTGTATCGAACACCCGGCCCACAGCTTCACCGAAGCTGTCACGGGCCTGCGATTTTACCGGCTCTGTGCAGAGTCTCCCTTGTAGTTGTGTCACCACCGGGCTGGTGGCGCGGTCAGGCAGACAGCGCATCATGGCTGCCACCATCTCCTCAATGCCCCATCCTGTGCGGGCTGACACCGCACAGACCGGATGATACGGTTTAAACATCGCCATAATCGCAGCCTGCTTCGCTTTAAGATTTCCCAGTTGGTGCGGTGAAGGTTTGCTGGTGAGGGTATCCCATTCATGACAGGGTTCGATTTTGTCTGCCTGGTTAATCACAAACAGTACCTTTTGCCTGTAAGGTTGCATCACACCGTGCCAGAACTGCTCGTCCACGGTTAGTGCCCGATCATCGGCCTTAATGACCCACAACACCAGGTCCATATCCAGCAGGATTCGACGGTACAGGGCACGGTATTCTTGATCCCGCCGCCCGTTTTCACCAACCCCCGGTAAATCGACAATCACCAGACTGTGACGACCGCTGCGCAACCGGAAGCGCAGTACGTCGCGAGTGCAGGCGTTCACGTCACTCACCGGTGACACCTCGCCCCGGAAAAGTTCATTGCAAAGAGAGGATTTACCAGCACCACTTTTGCCCATGATGCCTATCACCGGCTCGTAATGGGTCAGGTTCTGGATACGTTCAAGAATAAGCTCGCGAAGCGTAGAGGGAAGCGATGCCAGCGGTTTTTCCAAGGCCTGAAGGCCATCAGTTTTATTCATACAGTAGTCTCAGCGTGAAGAATTAAAAACCCCGCGTTCCAGTCAGGAAGGCGGGGATTCACTGAGATAATATCTGTCTGAAATTATTTGGAATATTAGGTTAACACGTAAAGGAAATTGTGCAATCCAGAACTGAACGATGTCCGCTTAGTGCCAAAAGCGGACGTTTCAAATCTTTTCCCTTAAGTTAAGGCTGGCTATCCAAGGAACTTATTAAATGCACTACAAACTCGGCTGCATTATTCGCAGCTAATTTTTGTTGTGTTTTTTTATTAATACTTTTATTCCCATCTGCCCAATCGCAGATAGCTTTGATTAATATCCAGTCTTTCTTTTCATTTAAACATACTGAATATAGTCCATCCCCCTCCATTTCACCGCCTAAGGCAGTTGGGACAGAGCGCTTCAACTCATCACGATAGTTGAAATTATCGATTAACTTTTCCCCACTCAAAATTAAACCAATGGAAACTTTTGCATTGCAATCCGGCCAGCTAAGCATAGAATTACGAACCCAACCCAAGAGTTTAGAAGATGCATGTGGTCTATCTCCCCTGAGCACTTTCGAATTGTCTTTGCTAATTCTTTGCAGATTGTACAATTGAAGCTGATTTGAAACCAGAATATCTCCGATAGACTGTGATTTTTTATCAACTCCAAAAGCAATGCCTACCATGATTACTGCATCAGGATTAAGATTCTGAATTGCTCTATTAACGGATGAATGAGAGCCTCCAACACCACCACTTCCCATTTCTGATATGCACATAACGCATTGAGATTGGCCAATTATTCCTAGATCCTGATAGGACGTATCATCGATCGTAAAAGACTTATGTTGTTTCTGGGTGATTTGGAACGCACTTTCTATAACAGCCTTGCTCTCTATCTCAGTTACAGTAACTAAAAGTATCTTACGTTTCACAGAAGAGTTATTCATTTTTTTATTACTTCTTTGTAAAAGATTTGGAAGTTTCAATTCTTTATTAATTAGAGTCCAGATGTTTTGCGATGAAATACTATCTGGGATAGCTTCGTGTGGGTTATTAATTAGCTGTTCTTCACTTTCACCCAATGGGTGAGATGATTCAATTTGAACTTTTAATATAGCCGCAAGCTCTAATATTGATACCGAATTTTTATACCTCTGAAGATTCCCTGAGGCTGTTTCTGGCGAAGAATAAGGAACATATGAAACAATCCCTTGCTTATCTAATAGTATAAGTGACTGATCAACTTGATGTGTTATGTTTTTTTTAAGAACTGAATGCACGACGGGTTCAAATAACTTTTCATGCCGTGTAACTAACTCCACCATTTCTAATTGCCAATCATGGCGATCTTTTTCTAACGGCATAATCCTAATTGCAGGATATATTTTAGGCATTGAACCGATAGGTGCTGCGTTGCGATTTCCATCAATAATCATTGCAATTATTTTTTTAACTAATGATGCAATATTTTTATTTTTGCCAAGGTCTTGAATATCCCTAAATGAGATATCATCGTCCCATTCTACTTCAATGTCATCGATAGAAATCTTAACGCACAAGACGCTATCAAAAAGATGAAGATTTATATTTACTCGAGCTGAAATTCCGGGAAGAAATGAATCGAATTCATATGGAAATCTTTTCCCTTTGAAACCATGTTTCTCGCGGAATGCTAAAAGAGTTGAATGAAAAAGTGCTGTTGGTTCCAATACTACAGGAGAATAGTGCGAGCAAATATTTCCACCTATCCCTCTGAGGAAACCCTTCCCACTTTTAGGGTTGAATAATATCTTATTATCGCCAGAGTTGTAAATGTTTGAGTATGGCAGTTTTGTAATAACTAACCATTCAAGTCTGACGCAATACTTCATCACTACTCCAGAAAAATGGGTGAACAGGATGGGAATTAAACCCACACTCTAAGAATTGCTTCCAAGACTTTTCAGTAAGCCTGTTCATAAAAGTATAAAGGTAGTTATACAACCTTTTTTACGTAATAAACAAGTGGTTAAGTGAGATTTTTGTGATCTCACGTGGCAATGACGAGCATTTTATATACAATTTATTGGTAGGCACACTATGTACGTCAGCTTTTGTTAGTTGCAATCTATCAACCTTGAAGCTGTCCGTACCTTAGGAGCCTTGTAGGCTCTTCAACTTGCTGTTGTTTTAGTAGCTGAAACGATAAGTGTAATAGCAACTACTAATCAATTGCTTAAGAATCATTTGATGCGCTATGAAAACAGTAATTATAATTGAGAAGGTATTTAGGAGAGGAAATGGTGCTGATCATGATGGATTTGTATCCTAAGTTCTGAAAGTTTTCACTGTGCAGCACTTTGCATTCAGAATGGATTGAAATATTCGGTGAAGGATCGCCAGAAATCGAAATGTTACGTAGTGGCTCAGGAGCAAAGTATGCAATTAAAGTGGAAAAGTAAAATTGAGGATTAGTCGATAGTTCACCTACTCCCCGTAGAGCCCCATATAACATTATTAGTATTACAACTATAGGCGAACTTCCGCTTCTCGCTCACAGCGGACCTTCAGATCAGTCAGTTTGTACGCTTCGAGCCAGAAGTAAAAGTTCTAACTTCCATGCCTCGGCTACGGTGCTCTGTACGTAACGGGCAAGAGAGAGACAGCTATAGAACCTTGGTCGATTGAGATTCATAACAATACTGAGAAATCAGACGAAGAAACCGCTGGGATCACAACGCTATTTAGCAGATCGCCGATAAGATTTCGCCGCTAGCCAGGCATGTTTCATCTTCTCAATAAACTCCAGCTTCTCTTCAGGTTGGACGTTCCACACATCTATAGCCGCAATAATCATGTCATAACGCATAGAGGTATTATAAGGGCGAAGATAGCCTGCTATTCGTCCTTTTCCTTTGAGATAGTCCCAGAGATAGACTAACTGAATTTCGTCATCACGTGACATCCAGTCAAAATCTGTCAGAAAAAAATCATATTGCTCAAGCCAGCGCTCATGCAGTTTTTTGAAATAAGAGATCTTATCTCCAAGTGAGCATGGCGCTTCATCAATGTACCTCATCACACCATTGATGAGTTCACGCTCAGTTACCGGAGTGAGGTTATACAGAGAGGTACTAGCTCCCGCGTTCAGATAAAATCGGGAGAAAACGCGTTTCGGTTTCTTTGAAGCAGTGGCCTGTGGATTTGTTATCAGGTCCCAATCTATATCGTCCAGGTCAGTATTCAAATTAGAGAAATCAAGATTTGTGAAGATATTATCGTCCATTAAAAGAGAATTAAAACTACCAGAACAACCGACGTCGTTCCCCAACCCACCAAGCGTCAGCCCTGCAGATAATACCGGGTATTCAAAAATATAATGGTGAGCAAACCACAATGCTCTTGGTGTACCTTTGAAACAATCAAAATAATCTTTATCAATCAGTAGCAGCTCAGCCCATTCTTTAAGAGTTTTCCGACCAACTTTGATCCTGTCCTGATCGCCCAGGAAATGCCGTTCAAGGATCTCAGAGATTAAACGTCGAAACTGATCCGGCGAATCATAAGTACTCCACTGTAAGGAGTAATCAGTGTTGGAAAGCGCACCAAGCATTTTTAGATACATTATCTCGTAGCGGATCATATCGTAATGCAACATCGTCTCTTCCCTCTAATTCTGGCTCCTGGACACAGATTAGCATGAGCATCTTTTAGGTAGAGGGAGGCGGGTCACAGGCTGAGGAATGGCTGATTTTTTACTGATATCCCCCTGATTCTATTGTGATAATACTCTGACACCTTACTGCATTATTCCTGTGATTTTTACCCTAGGATCGTCCTCTGTTCACCTCATTAGCATCGTTCAACAGCAAATATGAACATTTGGGTTTTTAGTATAATTAAGGGGGACTCCCTGTCTCTATACCACCCTGTTCATAGCTCCTTCCCCCAATCATTAACCCTGCCTGTATTCCCCTGGATACACACTTTCCTTTATCTGCTGCATCCCGCTTCTCTTAAAAATTACATCTTATCCCAATCCTTTGTACTCCACCTGACAAAGGATAAATCAATGCACACACCTTACCCTTTTAATTCGAGATACACGATGAACTGGTTTCTACTGTCTCTGCTCAATAACCACCTGAATCAGCTACTGAACCGATACTCCCGAATACAGGCACTCCGACTCGACCTGTTCTATCAGAAAGGTACAGAGCGCTATAAACGTCATTCATGGAACGAAACCGAACGAGAAGTACGTATGCTGGTTGAACGCACCCTGCAGAACACAAATCTGGCAGGATATTTCTGGGTACTTGAGAACTCTGTAGACCACGGGTGCCATGCTCATATCGTGTTCTATCTCGACAGGCACCTTAACCAGGCTACCTACCCAATAGCTGAGAGAGTAGGAACAATATGGCGGGAAATAACGCAACGAGAAGGCTATTACAACCGCTGCGTGTACAAACCCACTTATGAAGTAAGTATTGATAGGCCGGTGAACTACGGTGATACCGAAGCCATCGATAACCTGCGCTACATCATCAGCTACCTCGCCAAAGAAGAGCAAAAGCACGGTCACTATCACTACGGAGCCAGTGAGGTACCGCCGCCCAGCGGACTGGGGCGTCCTCGCACGTTGTAACCTACATTCTGCACTTTTTTACGTATCAATCCATTGATGTGGAAGGGCTGGTGGTAACGAGCAATCACCCACCAACTCGGGCTAATCCCACAATGGAAGACAGCATCATGACAGAACATATTTCTTTGCTCGATGATCAACTTGTGGATATGCGGTTCATCACGAAGCTAACGGGGCTGACAGATAAATGGTTTTACAAGCTGATAAAAGATGGCCTGTTCCCGAGACCAATTAAGCTGGGCCGCAGTTCCCGCTGGAAGCAAAGCGAGGTCGAATTATGGTTACAGCAGCGCATTAAGGATTCGCGCGGCCAATGATACAACCAATTCAATTAAGCTACGCCTTGCCAATACCCCAATCCTTAAAGCACCATTCAGACTCGGCACAATTCAAGCGATATCGTTTATCACCCCATTCACTAAAGTTCTTAATTCTGAAGCTGAAAAACTGAAGCTCCCCTATCCCCGGCCTATTTGGCATTATGTTGAACCGCTGCCACACGGGCGTTTATTACCTCAGGGGAGCTTCATGTTTTTAACGATGCGTCAGAACAATCCTGCGCCTGGCATATAAAGTTTCCGCAGACAACTGGAGTCCATATTCCGATGACTTCAGCTTTCTCGATTTAAGCATCTTCATCGTAACGCCGCTAATCTGCCCTGCTTCCACCCTTCTCTGAATCTCACCAGCGCTCAGCATGAGCTGTTGCTTCAAAATCGACAGCTGACTTACCTGAAATGTACGGGAGATCCTGACACTAACGCGAACCCGCTGGTGGGCGGTGATGCTTAACTGCCAGCGCTCCTGAACGGTAAAATCAGGCCGACCCGATAGCTCGGCGTTGTTCCGCTTCAGCGTCGCGATATCACAGGCAAAATGTTGAACCGTAGCGGCATCGTTTGTCATTAGCCGATGATAAAGCTGGCGGTCAATTTTGCTGACGTGCAGACGCGAAAACAGGGAGATATTCCAGGTGTAATCACAGTGTGTGCATTTATAGATACTCCACACGTCCAGCACCTTCTTTTGCGAATTAACCCGAAATGCACCTGACGGCGTGAAGTCCCGTTTAATGTTGCATGAAGGGCATCGTTTCGCGATGCGCTGATACCCCACAGGCGTGACGGTCCATGTAACTTTCATAACGTACCTTTTTTAACCCATACAAAACCGGATCCGTACTAAACGGACCATGAATGTTTGTGTATGAAAAATATTTAAGAGATATTTTTCAGCGGGTTAAAAAAAGATTTCCAACGTTACAATCCTGTAAATGGTCAACGAGTTAAGTCGAGCCTATCAAAATGGAACTTATCTGGTAAATGATCTCAATCAATGTTCATAGTGGTTCCGTTCCATCAGGAGCTGTTGATCTGACCCGTTAAAGACAGTGCAGTAAGTTTGTATGTTTAGCAGACAATCAACTGACTGAAGGAGCACATGATGACACAGAACAAGTGGTTTAATCAGGCCTGCGGAATGGCGATGTATTCACCCGATGCACACAGTGCCAGTGATAAATATTGTGCGTACCGCAGCGACGGCAACGGCAATCTTAAACACTGGTCATAGGCGATGCAGGGTTTCCTTGATTGCTGGCAAAAAGTCGGGCACAAAAGCAGGCAAAACGTTACCTGACGGCAATGCCCGCCTGGGCTCATAAAGCGGACGAGTGATTTGAGCTGATTATAGTCACTCCCCCTGAATCCATTAAGGAGAGCCCATGTTTTCTTACATTATGCTTGGAACCAACGACCTGCCACGCGCCATTACATTCTACGATCCGCTGATGGATATGCTGGGTGGCGGCAGGAATGAGGACGTCGCATGGTGGGGCGTTTTCAACGGTAATAACACGACGGCACTGGGTATCGGCAGACCTTTTGATAAACAGGATGCCACGACCGGAAATGGTGTGATGGTCGCCCTGATTGCCCGCTCTGCCGAACATATCCAGCAGCTTCACACGCTCGCTTTAAACCAGGGCGGCACAGACGAGGGAGCACCTGGCCTGCGCGCGCATTACGGCGAAGGTTTCTACAGCGCTTATGTTAGAGATTCCGATGGCAACAAGCTGGCTTTCGTCTATTACACCGCACAATCCTGAGTACGATAAATCGGGGGCCTCAGCGCCCCCACCTGAAACTAAACCGATCCCGCAAATTTCAGAGGAGCGTTGGACGAGTTGATAAATGCCGAGATGTCTGCTTTTTTTACGCCAGAACTCTATAGTGTGACAACCGCAGCACTATTACATTCGTTCTCAGACTGCCTGAATACCACGATACTGGCGATAGTATTGCATGTGTTCAGAATCCTCAGGGCTGGATTAATAGAACGCTTCATAGGGGCTCTGAAGTCCCGTATCAACGCCCATCAGGAACGATGTCAGCATGAGGGATATCAGGTATCCCCCACAGACCTGAGGTATGTATGGGTCCGGGAGGTAGGGCAAAGCGGTAAATATCACTATCACGTAGCGGTATTCGTCAACAAAGATACTTTCAATGCGTTAGGGGATTACTCTAAGCGGGACAATAACCTTGGGAGTTACATCAGTGACGCATGGTTAAGTGCGTTAGGTCTGCTCGACTTTCCTGAGTACAGAACATTGGTTTCCTTTACCAACACTCCCCACTATCTGAAGCGCCTTCGGCAGGACCGCTTCGAACGACAACGACAGGAGTTGTTAAGCCATCTGGGTTACTTCGCGAAAGAACGTACGATGGAGTACAGCAAGGAAGAGCGTTCATTTGGGGGAAGTATTAAATAAATCAGCATGATGCAGGGGAGTGCCTTCCTCTGCATCTTTCTTGGGGTTTCTAATAGATACTTGCACCCCTTACTCATGGGTGCACTGCCCTTAGCATCCCGGCTTATTGAACCATGAACGTACACAAGACCGTCTGAACCATGAAGATGATTTTGATTTAGTTAACTCGTGAAAATCGTTAGACATAGTGTCAAGGAGCTGTTTTCGCAGGGTATCAGCATTTTTTTGCCATTTACTGAGTTGTCGAACGAATGCCTCACACTCTTCTTGTGTTCGGCCCTGATCTTTTAAATCTTTAACAATCTCACCAGCCGGTGTAATGATGAAAAAATCATAAATATCGTTTTGCAGCTTCGGGACAATAGCATCCCATTTTTGCCATTCCTGATAATGATGGAAGCGTAAGCCGTGTTCGCATCTTCGCTCTTTCTCCCTATCTGGAGCCAATTTACTATTATCTAAAAGGTCCTTGTCTTCAGAAAATGCTTGAATAGGAATCAGAGTCTTTGATTGAGTCGGAGTGAGTAGTAAGAGCCGGGACTGAACAAGCCCACTGATAAAACCAGCATAATTGATAAGCTGTAATAAAACCTCATCGCAATCAGCAGAGAGCTTCTCCAACCGGTCAACACGGAGCTCCAGTTCTTTCTTACGAATTTCACGATTAAGGGTAAATCTGGCAGTAAGCCAGACAGCAAGAAGGGAAGCCACCGGAGTCAATAAGTCTTTCAATTCAAATGCCATTCTGCTCTCTCATTACGTTTTAAAGGATATTTTACCGTAATTCGCTGATGCTAAAGGCACTCAAGTTTCTCAGCACATCCCTTGTACACCACGATAGGTCCTCTTTCCCTAAGATGTCATTAATAATATCTTCTTTAAAAGGGATCTCCAGCAGGAACGAAGCTGGTTTCTCAGGATTTGGAACAATAAGTTCACCGCTGCTAACCCAATGCGCTTCCAGCCGAACGTTCAGGTTTTGCCACTCAACCCCCCGGCGGGCTCTATCTTTCTTAAGTGAAAAGAAAAATGCAGACTTACCATTAGGTGTTGGATGATTGTCCATCAGCATTAAAAGAAGAGGGATACCCCATTCAGGGAGATAGCTATAACGCCAGATTCCAAAGCTATCAGCTATCCTGACCAATCGAATAAACGACTTTTGATCAAGCTTACCCTTTCCTCCCCGTAATGAGCGGCAGACTATATAGGCCTTACATAGGCTATCGAAGGCCATAAACTGCGCACGCCGTGTTTTGGCTAGCTCCGTTGTTGTAGTGCTTTCATTTCCAGCTAACCCACTGAAACGGCTCGTTTCAGCACTTAGTGGACAAAGTTCTCCATTCTCTGGAGGCGTTGAATGCGAGAATCTGGGGCGATAATCAGGATTAGGGGTTACCAGTCCACTATCATGCACCGGCCTTTCACAGGCGAGACAACGTAATGGAGGATATCTATCCCGCGGGATTCCCTTCACTTTTTGTGCAAAATCATCAATGTTAGTTGCAACCCAGCCATTTTTCTCCAGAATTTCTGCTTTATCCATAATTTTCTATTCCCAATAATGCTGCTCCAGCGTTGCCAGTAGGCTCAGCATTGCAGGTTAAAAAAGGCACAGCAAGCCATTTTTACCATAAATAGAAGCATCCATATTTCTCTACTTATCTCTTTGTTAATTCATACATATCACAGCTATCCCATGACTTTAACGGTGAGAGTTGTAATCCGCCGTATTACTAAGAATATGGAGATATCGGGATGCAACTATACAGACCAATTCAACACTCTATTACCGAAGATGGTGAGTGGGTTATAGCTAGGGAGTTGCCCGTTGATTACATGGGGCGACTGAAGTGCGATGGCTGCCATGCCAGCGTAGTGGTTATCGAGAATAAATCGGGTGAGGATGAATTTGTTCACTTACGCCACAATCTGCAGGAAATCACCAGAACTCGTAGCTGCCGGTATGCAATTCGAACGCCTGCCGCCATGCGCTCACCGGGTACAGGGATGGCGATAAGCAGACCCGTAAAAGCAGTCACTCAGATAGCCCCATACCACCAATTGGCCCAAGAATTCTGCGGATGAGTACAGCAGTGAGAAAATGGCAATGCTTCTTGTGTAAGCATCACTACTATGTGACCAAGCAGTGCCCATTATGTAGCGAATGGACATACATGCTTGAAGATAATGGATGATAAATCTCAGTAACTCAATACGTTGCAAAATAGTGTATATCAGCCCCCCTCTTGATTAGGTGGTATTTTGCGAGCATCATCGCAATTATTTCCCTAACTATGAAATCTATGGACTCCAGCAAAAACCTGCAACGGGCAATTGCCAGCATCACGATCTGGCGCAAAGGTGAACAACGTGCACCACATAAGCCATTGCTACTGTTGTATGTGCTGGCTTGTTACCAGCACGGCCACAGCCGCCTGTTCGATTACGGTTCAGAAATTCGGGATAACCTGCATAGCCTGCTGGAACGGTTTGGGCCTCAACGCGCTCAGTATCGCCCTGATATGCCCTTCTGGCGTTTGCAGGGTGATGGATTCTAGGAGCTGCAAAATGCGGAACGCTGTTCCACAGCAGGTAGCAGTAAACAGCCTCCGCCAGGAGAGCTAGTTGAATATAACGTTGCGGGTGGCTTCGACGAGCAGCATTATGCCTTGCTGATAAAAAGCAGAAACCTGATTAATGTGCTGGCACAGCAAATCCTCGAAGCAAACTTTACCGAAAGCATTCAGGAGGAACTTGCTGACGAATTAGGTTTTGATATACGACAAATTCGTAAACAACGCGACCCTCTTTTTCGCCAGCAGGTTCTACGCGCTTATAATTACGAATGCGCTATATGCGGATTCAACATGAGGCATGACAACACGTCTCTAGCCCTGGAAGCCACGCATATCAAATGGAAACAATACGGTGGTCCTTGCGAGATCCCTAATGGGCTGGCGCTCTGTGCAATCCACCACAAAGCATTTGATAAAGGCTCGATTGGGTTAGATGAAAATATGCGGGTTCAGATCTCTGAAGCTGTTAACGGGAGCGGTATCGTCAGCAGACTATTCTGGGATTTTCAGGGAAAGGTGATTTCATTGCCGCAGGTGAAAGCACACTATCCACAGGAGGGATTTGTAGATTGGCATCGGCGCGAAGTTTTTAAGGAACAGTTGCCTCTGCCATAGCTTCCCATCACTACACGGAAGCCAAGGGGCTGCTCGTTGCTAGCCAGGATACCGTTTCTAATAGAGCTATGTGCCTGGAGCGGACGTAAGAACTAAAACGTACCGCGAGGTATCTATGCCAGAGCGAGTAGCTCTGAGGTCGTCCCCGTGAAGAAGGCGTTGCTGACACATACCAGCTCTGAACCGCCTCATCACCCAGCCAGAAAGTGACGTCGCTACGGTTAATCAGGGCTCTGTTGTTGATACGCCATTTGGCGATTTTGAAAATTCTGCTTTGCTGATGCAAGTTACCAAATTGATAGCTGTACAGTCGATAGTCTACGGCAGTTCAAACAAATTGTTGAATAATGTGGAGGAAAATCCCAGTTCATGTTGAACTACCAGACGGCCCAAGCCACGGTTTCAAGCTGTGATATTCCTACTTTCACATGTGAAAGCACATGCTCGACCAGTTCCTGTCTAAAAAATCATCCTTAACAATAAAAATTCAATATTAAATTGAATTTTTACAGTTTAAAAGGCTAAAATCAGTTTAAACAGGGCCAACCCCGAGCATAGATATGATACGTTGCCATCTCGCCCGCCTAATGGGGGAGCGGAAAATGAAGATCTCCGACGTTTTACGAGAAACAGGGCTTAGCCGCAATACAGTGACCCTGATGTACAGGGAAACAGCTCAAAAGATAGACGTCGAGGCGTTGGATAAGCTCTGCCAGCTTTTTGCTTGTGAAGTGGCGGATATTCTTGAATTCACGGATGAATAGCGTGACAACTATAGAGACATCCTGTGCCCGCGACGTGTCAAAATCATTAGGCGTAACCCATGACTAAAGAACAACAAATTGAGCAAGGTTTAATCGCCAGGCTACAAGACCTCAAATACACCTACCGCAGCGACATTCACGACAAGGCTAGCTTGGAGCAGAACTTCCGTAAGAAGTTTGAAGCTTTGAACCGAGTCAACCTATCCGATGCAGAATTCAACCGCCTCCGTGAAGAGATCATCACAGCGGATGTCTTTTTGGCTGCCCAGGCGCTGCGTGAAAAGGGGAAATTTACCCGTGAAGATGGCACTCCGTTGGAATACATGCTGGTTAATCTTAAAGACTGGTGTAAAAACGACTTTGAAGTAATTAGCCAGCTTCGTATCAACACAGATAACAGTCACCATCGCTATGACGTGATTCTATTGCTCAATGGCTTACCACTGGTACAGATTGAGCTGAAGTCACTACAGCTCAGTCCTCGCAGAGCGATGGAGCAAATCGTTGAGTATAAAAACGATACTGGCAACGGCTATACCAATACTCTGCTGTGCTTCATGCAGTTGTTTATCGTCAGTAATGGTAACGATACGCGTTATTTCGCCAATAACCGCAAAGAGCACTTCAGCTTCAATGCCGATGAGCGCTTCCTGCCCATTTATCAGCATGCTGACAAGAGCAATAAGAAGATTGCTCATTTGCACGACTTTGCTGATGACTTCCTAGCCAAGTGCACCTTGGGTCAGCTGATCAGCCGCTATATGGTGTTGGTACAAAGCGAGCAAAAAATGCTCATCATGCGCCCGTATCAAATCTATGCCGTTAAAGCTATTGTGGATGCTATTCACCAGAACCGTGGTAATGGCTATATCTGGCATACCACAGGCTCTGGTAAAACACTCACGTCATTCAAAGCCTCTACGCTATTGAAAGATAATCCCGATATTGAAAAATGTTTATTTGTGGTCGATCGCAAAGATCTCGATCGCCAAACGCGAGAGGAATTCAACAAATTCCAGGAAGGATGTGTAGAGCAAAACACCAACACCGAAACGCTCGTACGCCGCATGTTATCGGAAGACTATGCCGATAAAGTGATTGTCACTACCATTCAAAAGCTTGGTCTGGCCTTGGATGAGAATAGCAAACGCAACAAGGCTCAGCAGAAAAATGGCAAACAGACCTATAAAGAGCGTTTGGAGCCGCTGCGTGATAAGCGCGTGGTATTTATCTTCGACGAATGTCACCGCTCTCAATTTGGTGAGAACCATAAAGCCATTAAAGAATTTTTCCCCAAAGCTCAGTTATTTGGTTTTACCGGCACACCTATTTTTGACGAAAATTCAAGCTATCAGCAAGTAGATGGCAACCTAGCCTCTTTCAAAACCACGGAAGATATTTTCGAAAAAGAGCTACACGCCTATACTATCACCCACGCCATTGAGGACAAAAACGTACTGAGTTTCCACATTGACTATTATGGGAAAGACGATGGTAAAGGTGGTCAAACCAAGCCTAAGAAAAAAGAACTGCCACCACCTGAAGCGGTAATAAAAGCTATTCTCGACAAACACGATAGCGCCACAAATCAGCGCCGCTTTAATGCCGTATTGGCAACAGCATCGATCAATCACGCCATCGAGTACTTTGAGCTATTTAAAACGCTTCAAGCACAAAAGCAGTCTGAAGACGAAAATTTCGAGCCATTGAATATCGCCTGTGTATTCTCCCCCCCGGCCCAGATCGCTAAAGAGAACGATGGTAATGGCAGTGTAAACGGCAACAAGAATGCGGCAGACATTAAGCAGCTTCAGGAAGATCTGCCCCAAGAAAGTGTCGACAACCAGGTAGAACCCGAAAAGAAAAAGTCAGCCCTGATGGCGATTGTTGCCAACTACAACGAGCAATACGGCACCAATCACACCATTAACGAATTCGATCTTTACTATCAGGATGTGCAGCAGCGCATCAAAGACCAAAAGTACAGCAATGTTGATTACCCTCGTAAAAACAAAATCGACATCACCATTGTGGTGGACATGCTATTAACCGGTTTTGACTCAAAATACCTCAATACTCTGTATGTGGATAAAAACCTGAAGCATCACGGCCTTATCCAGGCATTCTCGCGTACCAATCGTGTGCTCAACGACACAAAACCGTGGGGCAACATTCTGGACTTCCGTTATCAGGAAAACGAAGTCAACGCAGCAATTGAGTTGTTTTCTGGTGGGCCGAAAGATAAAGCCCGAGAAATCTGGCTGGTCGATCCAGCGCACAAAGTGGTTGAGGCATTCCAGAAAAGGGTGGACGAATTGCAAACCTTTATGGAGTCCAAAGGCTTAAGCTGTGAGCCATCTGAGGTGCATAACCTGAAAGGCGATACGGCCAAGGCCGAGTTTATCAACCACTTTAAAGAAGTGCAGAAGCTGAAAACCCAGCTAGATCAATACACGGATCTGGACGAAGAAAGTAAAGCCGCCATCGAACAAAAACTGCCAACAGATACTTTGCGGGGCTTCAAAGCCATTTACCTCGATACAGCTATGGAGCTAAAGCGTAAACAAGGTAAAAGTGATGACAACGAAGAATCGGTGGAGCAGCTTGAGTTTGATCTAGTGCTTTTTGCCTCCAGTATTATCGACTATGACTACATCATGGGGCTGATTGCCAAATCCACGCAAAAAACTGGCAAGCAGAAGATGACGCGCCAGGAGCTGATCGACCTGATCAGCGCCAATGCTAACTTGATGGAAGAGCGTGAAGATATTATTGCCTACATCAATAGCCTCAAGGCGGGTGAAGCACTTAATGAAAAGCAAATCCGCGAAGGCTATCAAACTTATAAAGCGCAGAAAGCCGCGCAGGTATTAACGCAAATTGCTGAGAAACATGGCTTGCAAACTCAATCTCTTCAGGCGTTTGTGGACAGCATTTTAGATCGCATGATTTTTGATGGCGAACAATTAACAGACTTACTTGCTCCCTTAGAACTCGGTTGGAAAGCGCGTCGCGTGGCAGAGCTGGCCTTGATGGAAGATTTAGTACCTTACCTACAAAAACAGGCCGATGGGCGCGAAATTTCGGGATTAGATGCATATGAGTGATCAAAAAAGAGAGTTTATTCCAGAGTTACGTTTTTCTGAATTTCTAGCTTCCAAAGGGTGGAAGATTCGAAGTGTTAGTGAAACATGTGATAAGCCTTTTAGCGGGGGGACACCATCATCTACGAAAAAAGAATATTATGGTGGAGATATTCCCTTTATTCGCTCAGGTGAAATAGATAAGGAAAAGACAGAGCTCTTCCTTACTCAAGATGGCCTTTCGAACTCTTCTGCAAAGCTGGTAAAAAAGGGAGATATATTAGTAGCTTTATATGGCGCTAATAGCGGCGAAGTGGCATTGAGTAAAATTGAAGGCGCGATTAATCAGGCAATTTTATGTCTGCGTTCAAAAACGAATAATGCCTTTCTTTTCCAGTACCTCGTATACAGAAAAAACTATATAACCAAGAAATACTTGCAGGGAGGGCAAGGGAACCTTTCGGGAGACATCATTAAGTCAATTGAGCTTCTTTTCCCAGAGAGAGATGAGCAACAAAAAATCGCTGACTGTCTGGCTTCCATCGATGGGCTAATTACACAGCACACCCAGAAGCTCGAAGCCCTCAAATTCCATAAAAAAGGATTGATGCAACAACTCTTTCCAGCCCAAGGTGAAACCGTACCCAAGCTGCGATTTCCTGAATTTCGCAAAGCAGGATGTTGGAAGCTTAAGCCCATTGGGAAGGTCTTGGCTGAAAAACAAAGGCCGATAGATATGGAGGACGATGAGGAGTATTCCTTGGTGACAGTCAAGCGCCGATATGGAGGATTGGTTTCAAGAGGGATATACAAGGGAAGGACAATCAAAGTTAAATCGCAATTTGAAGTTCATGAAAATGATTTCCTGATTTCTAAGCGTCAGATTGTTCATTGTGCTTGTGGTGTCGTTCCAAAAGAACTGCATGGTTCGATTGTTTCTAATGAGTATTCTGTTCTAGTGCCGAAGAAAGACAATGATGTTCACTTTTTTGACTACTTTGCGCAGCAACCTGAAGTAAGCCTATCTTTTTTGCAGTGTAGCATTGGGATTGTTATTGAAAAGATGATATTCAAACTAAAGGATTGGCTGAAAGAAGAGTTTCTATTTCCAGAGATTGAGGAGCAACAGAAAATTGCGCAATTTCTCGGCGATTTTGACGAGATTATAGATAAACAGTATCAAAAAATTGAATCGCTAAAAGAGCATAAAAAAGGCCTAATGCAAAAACTCTTTCCTGTTATGGATGAGGTGGTTTGATGGCAAATAAGCTGGCGACATTTCAGGAACTGGGCGAGATTGCAGCTCATCTACGTGAAAAACTTGAAGATAAAAAATATGTACTCCTGTTCGCATATAATGGCACAGGAAAGACTCGGTTATCAATGGAGTTTAAGGAGCTAGGTAAGAATGGTGATGACAGGGATACGCTTTACTTCAACGCATTTACCGAAGACCTGTTTAATTGGGATAACGATCTGGAACACGATTCTAAACGGGTATTGCGATTAAATCGTGAGTCTCGCTTTTTTGACGGTTTAGAGGAGTTGGAGATGGAAAACAGAATAGCTCCAATACTCGCCCGTTACGCCGACTTTAATTTCTATATTGATTACACCGATTGGGAAATCATATTTTTCCGTGAGACAGACAGTGAAGGCGACCCAATTCCTATTAAGGTATCTCGTGGTGAGGAAAATATATTTATCTGGTGTTTTTTTCTTGTGGTTGCGCGGTTGGCATTAGATAGCGAGGAAGGCGCTGTCTATTCGTGGGTTAAATTCATATATATAGATGATCCTATATCTTCGTTAGATGATAACAACGCTGTAGCTGTAGCACATCACTTGGCTCAATTATTTAAAACATCGAGAAACGACATAAAAGTGACTTTATCTTCGCATCACACGTTATTTTTTAATGTAATGTGTAATGAATGGGGAAATGCAGTTAAGTATTTCCTGGGTAAAAACGAAGGTGGTAATGGATACACCTTGAAACCGATGTATGGAGATACGGCTAGGTTCTATCACGTGGCAATGTTGAGGGATCTAAAAAAAGCTGCTGACTCAGGAGAGCTATATACTTACCACTTCAATATTCTACGTAACCTTATGGAAAAAACTGCTACTTTTCATGGCTATACTGACTTTAGTCACTTTATAAGCGTGGAAAATGATGATGACGAGAAAACATTATTAACAAGGTTGGTTCAGGTGTTGAATCATGGTGGTTATTCGTTACTTGAACCCATTGAAATGATTCCCGAAAACAAGTCACATTTCCGAAAAATCCTGAATGATTTTCTGAAAACATATAGTTTTAATCAGGGAATTTTTTCCTGATCTCTTTAAAGTGAAGAATAAACGATGACCAAAGAACAACTCAATCAGCTTGGTAAAACACTCTGGGATATCGCGGATCAATTACGCGGCGCCATGAATGCCGATGACTTCCGCGATTACATGCTGTCTTTTCTATTCCTGCGTTATCTGTCTGATAACTATGAGCAGGCCGCCAAAAAGGAATTGGGCCGTGATTACCCCGAACCGGGCAATGATGATCGTCGCGCACCATTAGCAATCTGGTATCAGAACAACCAAGCTGATATTGCCGATTTTGAAAAACAAATGCGTCTTAAAACCCATTATGTTATTGAGCCTGCGTTTCTGTGGAGCAGTGTGGCCGAAATGGCGCGTACCCAGCATGCGGATTTGCTGGATACACTATGGAAGGGGTTCAAATATATTGAAGAGAAGTCCTTCAACAGCACGTTTCAGGGCTTGTTCTCGGAAATCAACCTGCACTCTGAAAAGCTAGGCAAAAAGCCTGCCGATCGTAATGCCAAGCTTTGTGCCATTATCCAAAAGATTGCCGAAGGTATTTCTGGTTTTAGCAATGCCAGGGACGATCTGGGTGATGCCTATGAATACTTGATTGGCCAGTTTGCAGCAGGTTCTGGAAAAAAAGCTGGTGAGTTTTATACACCTCAACAAGTTTCTACCATCTTGTCAGAAATTGTCACATTAGATAGCCAAGACCCGACGACAGGCCCAAAGAAAAAAATTAAACAAGTGATGGATTTCGCCTGTGGTTCAGGCTCGTTGCTATTGAATGTACGAAACAGGTTAGGTGATGAAGGCGGTTCTATAGGTAAAATATTTGGCCAAGAGAAAAATATCACTACCTATAACCTTGCGCGCATGAACATGCTTTTGCATGGGGTAAAAGATACTGAGTTTGAAATTCATCACGGCGATACGTTAGAGAATGACTGGGATATTCTTAATGAGATGAATCCTGCGAAGAAAATGCAGTTCGACGCCATCGTCGCTAACCCACCTTTCAGTTTGCGTTGGGAGCCGACCGAGGCATTAGGTGAAGATTTCCGCTTCAAGAACTATGGTCTTGCGCCTAAATCAGCGGCAGATTTCGCCTTTCTTCTGCACGGCTTTCACTTCCTCAGCGATGACGGGGTTATGGCGATTATTCTGCCGCACGGTGTTTTATTTCGTGGCGGTGCAGAAGAGCGGATACGTACCAAGTTGTTAAAAGATGGGCATATCGATACCGTCATTGGCCTTCCTGCCAATCTGTTCTTCTCAACGGGCATACCTGTTTGCATTCTGGTGCTCAAACGCTGTAAGAAGTCAGACGATGTCTTGTTTATCAACGCCGCAGAACACTTCGAGAAAGGAAAACGTCAGAATTACCTTCGAAGAACTGACGAAATGCCTAATGGAGAGTTGGGCGATATAGAAAAAATTATCGACACCTACCAATTCCGAAAGGAAGAAGAGCGATATTCTCGTCGTGTGTCTATGGAAGAGATTGAGAAAAACGGCTTCAATCTGAATATCTCACGTTATGTCAGTACAGCACAGGCTGAAAAAAGAATAGATCTAAAAGATGTCCACAGTGAGTTGGTATCATTGGAAGAAAGAATTAAGAGAGCAACGCTCACTCATAACGCGTTCCTCGAAGAACTAGGACTACCACCACTTCCCTTAGCCGAAAAAGACTAATCTGGAGTGATGTAACTTATAGGTGAAATATAGAGCCCAAATCATCAGTATCCGGGCTCTATATTTATCAATTTAGCCTTCAGTAAGGCAATGTTATTAGTCAGCACAAGAAAGGCGCTGCCAAGATTATGTAAAGAATGAGCGTCCGCTTCACGCTCACAGCGGACTGTCAGATTTTACTTGTTTCAACCTATAAAGCTGTTAGGTTAAATTTGTGTTAATACAAAATTGTCGCACCCAGAAGTTCCCCCACGTCAGCCCAACCGTTTATCCACAGTTCCCCTGATTAATTTTTGCATAGTCAAACGGCGTAATGCCCTTCTCCCGGTTCGCATCCAGAAAGTCCGCCCACCATTGCAGCATCAACTTACGTTCATCGATAAACTCTGCCTTATGGACATAGGCTGCCCGCACAGAGTTACGCTCCATATGGCTCATCTGCCGCTCTACCGCATCCCTCGACCACAGCCCTGACTCTATCAACGAACTACACGCCATTGTGCGAAAACCATGACCACAGACTTCGACTTTCGTGTCATAGCCCATTACCCGAAGCGCCTTATTCACTGTGTTTTCACTCATCGGTTTACGTGGGTCATGATCACCAATAAAAATCAGCCCTTGTTCTCCACAAAACTGTTTGATCTGTTTCAGGATCGCCAGTGCCTGCTTTGAAAGCGGCACCAAATGCGGCGTACGCATCTTTGATCCCCGGTGAGAATGTTTGACGCCGGGAATGGGCTCTCGTTCCGGCGGGATCGTCCACATTGATGTTTCAAAATCAATTTCTGACCAACGGGCAAACCGTAATTCACTAGAGCGAATAAAGATAAGCAGAGTCAGTTCCGTTGCCCAGCGGGTTAATGGTCTACCAGTATAATTATCTACTTTCTGAAGTAGTTCAGGGATACGCTTTAATTCCAGTGCCGGTCGATGTTGCCTGTTTCCGGAAGCAACCGCCCCTGCCATTTCCTGCGCTGGGTTATAATCTATCAGTCCACTCTGCACAGCAAAGCGCATGATAGCCGTAGTGCGCTGCTGAAGACGAGCCGCCACCTCGAGACGTCCAGACATCTCTACGGCTTTAATTGGAATAAGTAGATCTCGTGTTTTGAGCTCAGCAATATTCTGATTACCTATTGCTGTAAAGAGATTATCTTCAAGGCTTTTCAAAACACGAGCGCTATGCGATGCCGACCATTTTTGATTACTGGTGTGCCATTCTCTGGCAACCACTTCAAACGTTATTGCCTCTTGCTCCTGCTCTACCTTAACGGCTTTCTTGTTCTCACTGGGATCGACGCCATTAGCTAATAGCTTACGGGCTTCATCCCGACGCGCCCTGGCATCCGCCAGCGACACTTCAGGGTATTTCCCAAGCGCCAGCATCTTCTCCTTACCGCCAAAACGATAACGCAGCCGCCAGTATTTTGAGCCATTCGGGTGAACCAGCAAAACCAAACCGTCACCATCAGTAAGTTTATAGGCTTTTGCTTCAGGCTTAGCCGAACGAACCTTCACATCACTCAGAGCCATGATGAGTATCCTTTCAAAGGTTCTGTGTGGGTACAAACATTATCGAACCGCGATATACCCGCAGTTGTACCCGCATCAGTAAGTTGATGTAGATTGAATCAGGTTGACTTAGGTTGAGTGAAAAAGCGAGGAAAGCCTTGCTGATACTGGATTTCAGGCACAAAAAAAGACGTCCATTGACGTCTATTGATGTTCCGATGGTGCCGAAGGCCGGACTCGAACCGGCACGTATTTCTACGGTTGATTTTGAATCAACTGCGTCTACCGATTTCGCCACTTCGGCACTGAAGGGGATGCGGAAACGTTCTGGATTATACCTGTCGGCGGCGGTCATGCAAGCGACAGCGTGTCGTCATTGCGCTAAGTGTTGAAAAAAACAGCGCTATCCTGCGCAGCGTCACCTTTTGCTGCCGTTCCACAGCGCGACTGCCACCAGCAACCCTCCTCTCACAACCCCCACAACCCCAACTCCACCTGCCAGCCACTCCCCTTTCCCCTTGATCCCCCCAAACCTCACTCAATCTTATCTCAACTTGTTCTCATCCCACTCTCACCCGCATCCTCAGCACAACCCAACGTTCCCCACCCATCCTCAATATCCACTCCCCAACTATTCTCCCAACCCCACCCACCACCACTCCAATATATTCCAGAAAGTTTTAGCCAATGCTTTTTTGTTATTCATCCGCTCCGCAGCCAAATATTAATTTCATCAATATTTTTATAACTTTACATTAATGAAAAGTTTTCTTTTTGCCGTTTATTCCAGGATTTTCCTCAGGCGTGAAGGGTTCCGGTAAACACTATTTTTACTAGTCGCTGTACGAGTCTTGATGGACATATTCACTCGATGAATTAACTCAGGAGAATACTTGTGACGACGTTAAAACCTTTGCTGGCCCGCAACCGCAGCTGGGCGCTGCAGAAGTGTCAGCATGACCCGGACTATTTCGAAAAATGGATCGACGGGCAGAGGCCCCACTCGCTGTGGATCGGCTGCTCCGACAGCCGCGTGCCCGCCGAGGTGCTCACCGGCAGCCAGCCCGGCGAGCTCTTTGTCCACCGCAATATCGCCAACATGCTCGATCCCGCCGACGATAACGTCATGAGCGTCCTGCAGTATGCCCTCGACTACCTTGAGGTGGAGCGGGTGGTGCTCTGCGGCCACTACGGCTGCGGCGGCGTGCAGGCGGCGCTCTCCCTGCCCACCCTGCCGCTGGCGCACGAGTCCTCGGCGCTGGCTCGCCGCATCGGCCAGCTGCGCCACACCCTGCATCACGAAATTGCGCAGATCGCTGATGAATGTTGTGTTGCGGCCTCCCCCGGCGCCAGTGCCAGAGCCAGCACCGACGCGGAGCGCTCTCGTCATGCGCTGGACGCCCTGGTGGAAGCCAACGTTCGCGCCCAGTTCGCCCGTCTGCTGGAGAGTGAACCGGTGCAGACGGTGCTCGCCAGCGGGCGGCCGCTCAGCCTGCACGGCTGCGTCTACGATCTGGCTTCCGGCCATTTAACCACCCTCGTCGAACACCTCTCACCGCAGGAGCACGCCCCATGAATACGCTTCGTCAGGACTCTCTCGCCGGCATCGTCGTCTTCCTTGTCGCCCTGCCGCTGTGCCTCGGCATCGCCCAGGCCAGCGGCTTACCGCCCTTCGTCGGCCTGCTGACCGGCATTATCGGCGGCCTGGTCGTCACCGCCCTCAGTCCCTCCCGCTTCGCCGTCAGCGGTCCCGCCGCCGGACTGGTCACCATCGTCGTCGCCGCCATTGAATCCCTGGGTTCCTTCTCCCTCTTCCTGATGGCGCTGGTGCTGGCCGGCGTGCTGCAGCTGCTGTTCGGCATCCTGCGCGCCGGGCGTTTTATCTCGCTGGTTCCCGCCAGCGTCATCAAAGGCATGCTGGCAGCGATCGGCATCCTGCTGATTATGCAGCAGATCCCCGTCGTGCTCGGCACGGCGGAAGAGACCGGACTTGCCGAAGTGGTTCAGGGCAACGCCGCTTACTCCGTCACTGCGATTGCCGTCGCCGCGGGCGGTCTGCTGGTGCTATGGCTGTGGGGTTCGCCGCTTATCCGCCGGGTGAAGAGCCTGCGCTGGATCCCCGGGCCGCTGATCGCCGTCCTGCTCGGCTGCGTGACCACTCTGCTGCTGACCCATTTTGCGCCGCAGCAGCTGGCCGCTCTGCCGCGTATTACCCTGCCGGCGTTCGGCAGCCTCGGCGATCTGCTGGGCGAGCTGGAGTCTCCCGCATGGAGCGCGTGGCGCAATCCGTCGGTGTGGGTGGTGGCGGTAACCCTGGCGCTGGTCGCCAGCCTCGAAACCCTACTCAGCCAGGAGGCGCTGAAAAAGCTGCGCCCGCAAAATCCGCCGCCTTCGCCGAACCGCGAAATGGTCGCCCAGGGCGTGGGCAACCTGCTCTCCGGCGTGCTGGGGGCGATGCCGATCACCGCGGTGATCGTCCGCAGCTCGGTGAACGTCAGCAACGGCGCGCAGAGCAAACTGTCGATCTTTATCCACGGCGTCCTGCTGTTAATCTGCGGCCTGTGGTTCAGCGGCCTGCTAACCTTAATCCCGCTCGCCAGCCTCGCCGCCGTGCTGCTGTATACCGGCTATAAGCTGGCGACCCCGCGGCTGTTCATCGAGCAGTTCCGCCAGGGGGCGGCGCAGTACGTCCCGTTCCTCGCCACCATCGGCGGGATTATCGCCTGCGGCATGCTGGCGGGGATCGGGATTGGTCTTGCCACCCAGATGGCGTTCAGCCTCTGGCGCAGCCATCGCCACTCGCTGCAGCTGGCGCGCTACGATGACCACTACGTGCTGCGCATCCAGCAGAATCTGACCTTTATGCACAATCCGCATCTGCTGGCCCTGCTGGCGAAGATTCCGGAAAAGAGCGTGGTGATCGTCGAGCACGACAGCGTCGGCTATATCGACCCGGACGTGCGGGCGGTGCTGGATGATTTTGCCGAGAACGCCCCGCAGCGCGGCATCCGCCTTAATCAGTGGCCGCTGGCCAGCCGCTGACCTTAACGGGCGGCTGGTCCGCCCGCTTCGCGACCCCTCCGATTGCCAAGCGCCGTGAAAAACCATGCTCTACACTTTCTGGGTTATCACGCCAACCCCAAGGAAATGAACATGACCATCATTAAAAGCTACGCCGCCAAAGAAGCGGGCGCCGATCTGTCGCTGTGGGAATACGATGCCGGCGAGCTACAGCCGGAAGATGTCGAAGTTGAAGTGGAATACTGCGGGATCTGCCATTCAGACCTGTCGATGATCGACAACGAATGGGGGATGTCGAGCTACCCGCTGGTGGCCGGTCACGAGGTGATTGGCCGGGTGGCGGCGCTGGGCAGCGCGGCGCAGGATAAAGGGCTGAAGATTGGCCAGAAGGTCGGCATCGGCTGGACGGCGCGCAGCTGCGGCCATTGCGACGCCTGCATCAGCGGCAACCAGATCAACTGTCTGGAAGGCTCGGTGCCGACCATTCTCAACCGCGGCGGCTTCGCCAATAAGCTGCGCGCCGACTGGCAGTGGGTGATCCCCCTGCCGGAGAGTATCGATCTGGCGTCCGCCGGCCCGATGCTGTGCGGCGGCATCACCGTCTTTAAACCGCTGCTGACCCACCACGTGACCGCCACCAGCCGCGTCGGGGTGATCGGCATCGGCGGCCTCGGCCATATCGCTATTAAGCTGCTGCGGGCGATGGGCGCGGAAGTGACCGCCTTCAGCTCCAACCCGGCGAAAGAGCAGGAAGTGCTGGCGATGGGCGCCGATCGCGTGGTCAACAGCCGCGATCCTGAAGCCTTAAAAGCGCTGGCCGGTCAGTTTGACCTGATCATCAACACCGTGGCGGTGGACCTCGACTGGCAGCCGTACTTCGAGGCGCTGGCTTACGGCGGCAATTTCCACACCGTCGGCGCGGTGATGAAGCCGTTCCCGGTGCCGGCCTTTACCCTGATCGGCGGCGACCGCAGCATCTCCGGCTCGGCGACCGGTAATCCGTCCGAATTGCGCACGCTGATGAAGTTTGCCGGGCGCAGCAAAGTGGCTCCGACCACCGAGCTGTTCCCGATGTCGCAGGTTAACGAAGCGCTGAAGCATGTTCGCGAAGGCAAAGCCCGTTACCGCGCGGTGCTGAAAGCCGACTTCTGATGGTTCTCTCCCGCCGGGCGGCCCGCTCGCCCGGCGTTTTCCCCGTCGCTTCATCAAACCGTCATCTCCCCGCCATGCCTCTGTAGTCATTGCTTCCCACAATCCGGGCTTCGATAAATGGCTGAACGAGATGCGCGTCACCATGAGAAAGACCTGGCTTCCCTGGCTGATCCTGTCGCCTTCCCTGCTGTTTTTACTGCTGTTTACCTGGTTCCCGCTGGGGCGTTCGATGTATGACAGCCTGTTTGATACCCGCATGGCCAGCGACGGCGCGCAGTACGTCGGGCTGGATAACTTCGCCCGCCTGTTTGCCGATAACGTCTTCTGGCAGTCGCTGGGCAATAACCTGCTCTATATCCTGCTGACGGTGGTGCCCGGGGTGACCCTCGCCCTGCTGCTGGCGGTCGCCCTGAGCGAGAACCATCGCGTCAACCGCTGGCTGCGCACCGCCTTTTTCTTCCCGATGATTATCCCGATGGTCAGCGCCGCCGCGCTGTGGCTGTTTATCTTTATGCCCGGCCTCGGCCTGCTCGACCACTATCTGGCGAAGCTGTTCGGGCCGATGAACAACAACTGGCTGGGGCGCAGCAACAGCGCGCTGCTGGCCCTGGCGCTGATCGGCGTGTGGAAGTTCGCCGGCTATTACATGCTGTTTTTCCTCGCCGGGCTGCAGAGCATTCCGGCCTCGACGCGGGAAGCGGCGCTGATGGAGGGGGCTACCCGCACGCAGGTCTTTTTTAAGGTCACGCTACCGCTGCTGCGCCCGACCCTGAGCTTTGTGATCACCACCGCGCTGATCTACTCCATCACCCAGATCGACCACGTGGCGGTGATGACCCGCGGCGGGCCGGACAACGCCACCACCGTGCTGCTCTATTACATCCAGAATCTCGCCTGGGATACCCACGACCTCGGCAAAGCCTCCGCCGCCACCTTCCTCACCCTGGCCGGGCTGTTCGCCTTCTCGCTGATTAACCTGAAACTGCTGGAGAAAGGAGCCCACTATGAGCGCTGAAATCTCGCCGCTGCTGGTCCGCACGCCCGCCGCCGCCCGTCCGCTGTGGCTGCGCCTGCGCCGCTCGTCGCCCTTTACGCTCACAGTATTAATGTGCTGCCTGGCGCTGCTGTGGGTCAGCCCGTTTATCTGGATGCTGGCGACCTCGTTCAGCGCTACCACCTTCGGCGACGATATGGCGTCGCTGCTGCCGCGCCTGCCGCTGACTCTCGATAACTTCCGCGACGCCTGGCAGAGCGCCGACTGGCTGAGCCTGTACGCAAACACCCTTATCTTCACCTTTGGCACCTTCTTCGTGCAGCTGTTGACCATCACCACCGCCGGGTACGTCTTCGCCTGCCACGAGTTTCGCGGCAAGCAGACGCTGTTTCTCCTGTTCCTGGTGCAGCTGATGATCATGCCGGTGGTGATGATGGTGCCAAACATGCTGACCCTGAAAACCTTCGGCCTGCTCAACACCCTTACCGGGGTGATGATGCCCTACTTCACCTCGGCGTTCGGCGTGTTCCTGATGCGTCAGGCGTTCCTCGCCATCCCGAAAGAGCTGGAGGAGGCGGCGCTGATGGAGGGCTGCCGCTGGTGGCAGGTGCTGTTCCGCGTGCTGCTGCCGATGTCCTGGCCGTCGGTGCTGGCCTTCGCCACCGTCAGCATTACCTACCACTGGAACGAGTACCTGTGGCCGCTGATGATGCTCAACGATCCCGATAAGCAGGTGCTGACCGTCGGGCTGGTCTCCTTCGCCATGGGCGCCGAATCCGGCGGCCAGTGGGGCACCATCGGCGCCGGGACGCTGATGGTCTGCCTGCCGCTGATGCTGGCGTTCATCCTTTTTCAGAAACAGTTCCTGCGGAGCTTCGGCTTCTCCGGGATCAAATAAGGAGTGATTCATGCTGTTAGCGCACATTTCCGATACCCATTTCCGCAGCCGCGGCGAGAAGCTGTACGGCTTTATCGACGTCAATGCCGCCAACGCCGACGTGGTCTCCCAGCTTAACGCGCTGCGCGAGCGCCCGAACGCGGTGGTGGTGAGCGGGGATATCGTCAACTGCGGCCGCCCGGAGGAGTATCAGGTGGCCCGCCAGATCCTCGGCAGCCTGAACTATCCGCTGTATCTGATCCCCGGCAACCACGACGACAAAGCCCATTTTCTCGAGCATCTTCACCCGCTGTGCCCGCAGCTGGGCAACGATGCGCAAAATATGCGCTATGCGGTGGATGACTTCGCCACCCGCTTGCTGTTTATCGACTCCAGTCATGCCGGCACGTCAAAAGGCTGGCTGACCGACGAGACCATCGGCTGGCTGGAGGCCCAGCTGTTCGAGGGCGGCGACAAACCGGCAACGATCTTTATGCACCACCCGCCGCTGCCGCTGGGCAATGCGCAGATGGACCCGATCGCCTGCGAAAACGGCCACCGTCTGCTGGCGCTGGTGGAGCGTTTCCCGTCACTGACGCGCATCTTCTGCGGCCACAACCACAGCCTGACCATGACCCAGTATCGCCAGGCGCTGATCTCCACCATTCCCGGCACCGTTCATCAGGTGCCGTACTGCCACGAAGACACCCGGCCCTATTACGACCTCTCCCCGGCCTCGTGCCTGATGCACCGTCAGGTCGGCGAGCAGTGGGTGAGCTACCAGCACTCGCTGGCCCACTACGCCGGGCCGTGGCTGTACGACGAAAACATCAGTTGCCCAACGGAAGAGCGCTAACCGCCATGCTCAGTCTGCAAAACATCAGTAAACGTTTCGACGGCAAACCGGCGCTCAGCGCCCTGTCGCTGGATATTCACGAAGGCGAATTCGTGGTGCTGGTCGGCCCGTCGGGCTGCGGGAAAAGCACCCTGCTACGCCTGCTCGCCGGCCTGGAGCCGGTCAGCGAAGGCCAAATCTGGCTGCATGATGAGAACATCACCGCCACCACGCCGCGCGAGCGCAACTTCGCGATGATCTTCCAGAACTATGCCCTGTTTCCGCATCTGTCGGTGCGCGACAACATCACCTTCGGCATGAAGGTGCGCAAGGAAGAGAAAAGCAGCTGGCAGCCGCGGGTGGATAAAGTGGCGCAGATGCTGCAGCTGGAGGCGCTGCTTGACCGCAAACCGGCGAAGCTCTCCGGCGGCCAGCGCCAGCGGGTGGCGATGGCCAGGGCGATTGTGCGCAATCCGCGGCTGTTCCTGATGGACGAGCCGCTCTCCAACCTCGACGCCCGCCTGCGCAGCGAAGTGCGCGACAGCATTATGGCGCTCCACCAGCAGCTGAAAACCAGCACCATCTATGTGACCCACGATCAGACCGAGGCGATGTCGATGGCCGACCGCATCGTGGTGATGAACGGCGGCCACGTGCAGCAGGTCGGGCGCCCGGAGTATCTGTACGCCAACCCGGCCAATCTGTTCGTCGCCGGATTTATCGGTTCGCCGGCGATGAACCTCCTGTTGCTGCCCTGCGCCAACGGTGAAGTACTGTTGGGAGAACAGCGCCATCCGCTGCCGCCGCGCCACCGGGATCAGACCCGCGTCTGGCTGGGCGTTCGCCCGGAACATATTACCGACCGCGTGGAGGAGGGCCATCTGCGCCTGCCGGCCACCGTTCTGCAACGAGAACTGATGGGGGCCGATTACCTGCTCCACGTCAGCACCCCGATCGGCACCCTGCGCTTTAGCCGCCGCCACCGCGGCACGGTGCCGGAGAAAGGCGAGTCGCTACCGATCGGCTTCTCGCCTGCCGATGTGCATCTTTTTCATGCTGAGACCCAGCATAATTTATTGATGGAGTGTAATCATGTTTAAACCTTTTACGCTAGTCGCGGTTGGCCTCAGCCTTGCCCTGAGCGGCGCGGCGCTGGCAAAAGAGAAAATAGACTTCATGTTCCCGGCGCCGGTGGACGGCAAGCTGACCATGGAGATGACCCGCGTCATTAAGCAATTCAACGACTCGCAGCAGGATGTCGAAGTGCGCGGGATCTTCACCGGCAACTACGACACCACCAAGATCAAAGCCGAATCGGCGCAGAAGGCCGGCCAGCCGCCGGCGCTGGTGATCATGTCCGCCAACTTCACCACCGATCTGGCGCTGAAAGATGAGATCCTGCCGATGGACGAGCTGTTTAAATATGGCGATCAAAAGGCCGGCGATTTTCTGCAAAAGGAATTCTGGCCCGCGATGCATAAGAACGCCCAGGTGATGGGCACCACCTATGCGATCCCGTTCCATAACTCGACGCCGATCCTCTACTACAACAAGACGATGTTCGATCAAGCCGGGATCAAACAGCCGCCGCAGACCTGGGCCGAGCTGCTGGCCGATGCCAAAAAGCTGACCGACGAGAGCAAAGGCCAGTGGGGGATCATGCTGCCGTCGACCAACGACGACTACGGCGGCTGGATCTTCTCGGCACTGGTGCGCGCCAACGGCGGGAAATACTTTAACGAAGACTATCCGGGCGAGGTCTATTACAACTCGCCGACCGCCATCGGCGCCCTGCGCTTCTGGCAGGATCTGATCTACAAGGACAAGGTGATGCCGTCCGGGGTCTTGAACTCGAAGCAGATCAGCGCCGCGTTCTTCTCCGGCAAGCTCGGGATGGCGATGCTCAGCACCGGCGCGCTGGGCTTTATGCGCGAGAACAGCAAAGACTTTGAGCTTGGGGTAGCGATGCTGCCGGCCAAAGAGCAGCGTGCGGTGCCGATCGGCGGCGCCAGCCTGGTGAGCTTTAAAGGCATCAACGAGGCGCAGAAGAAAGCGGCGTATCAGTTCCTGACCTATCTGGTGAGCCCCGAGGTGAACGGCGCGTGGAGCCGCTTCACCGGCTACTTCTCTCCGCGCAAGGCGTCAAACGATACGCCGGAGATGAAGGCCTATCTGCAGCAGGATCCGCGGGCGGCGATCGCCCTTGAGCAGCTGAAGTACGCCCATCCATGGTACTCCACCTGGGAGACCGTGGCGGTGCGTAAGGCGATGGAGAACCAGCTGGCGGCGGTGGTCAATGATGCCAAAGTGACGCCGGAGGCGGCGGTGCAGGCGGCGCAGAAGGAAGCCGACGCGCTGATGAAACCGTATGTGGATAAGACCGCGCTGGCGGAAGTGAAGTGACGCGTTACCCGTCATCGTCATCCTCACCCCGGCCCTCTCCCTGAGGGAGAGGGAACTGTCCGGCGCCGTGGTTAAGCCCTGGGTCCGGTTGTGAAAGGAAAAAAGCAGGCCATACCCGGTATGGCCTGAAAATGTCACAACGATTAGATCCCTGCCGTTTCGCGAATATATTTGCGCGCTTTGACGGCGTATTCGAAAGGATTGGCCAGAGCAGGATCCTGCTCGGCTTCCACGACCATCCAGCCTTTATAGCCAAAGTCGTCCAGCAGCTTGAACACCGGACGGAAATCGATCACCCCGTCGCCCGGGACGGTGAAGGTGCCTTTTTTCACGCCGTCGAGGAACGACAGGCCGTCGCGGCGCACCTGGTCGATCACCGGCGGGCGGACGTCCTTCAGATGGACGTGGTTGATGCGCGGCAGATACTTTTTGAGGATCGCCAGCATCGGCGCTTCGCCGCCTTCGGAATACCAGGCGTGGCCGGTGTCGAACAGCAGGAAGACGCGCTCGTCCACCAGCGACATAAATTTGTCGATTTCCGCGGTGGTCTGAATGCCGGTGCCCATGTGGTGGTGCAGACAGACCTGCATCCCCTTCTCCGCCGCCAGGCGGCCGAGGGTGTTATAGCCTTCCGCCACCCGCTGCCACTCTTCGTCGCTGAAGCACGGCTTCGCATCACCGAGGATCGGTTTATCCAGCCCCTGGATGCTGCCGCTCTGCTCGGAGCAGCCAATCACTTTCGCCCCCATCGCATGAAGGAAGTTCATGTGATTGACGAATTCATCAATGGTTTTTTCCCGCTGGCCGTTGGCGAAAAAGGTACTGAACCAGGCGTTGCAGATCTGAATGCCGCGGATGTCCAGCATCGGCTTGAGAACCGCCGGGTCGCGCGGATATTTGCTGCCGACTTCGCTGCCGGTAAAGCCGGCCAGCGCCATTTCGCTGACGATCTGCTGGAAGGTGTTTTCGCTGCCGAGCTCCGGCATATCATCGTTAGTCCAGCCGATCGGGGCGATAGCCAGTTTGACGTTATCTTTGTTCATAGTAGGGCTCCTGCCGCTGCGCCTTACTGGCGCAGCAATTCACGTTCAATAAGTTCACGGGTTTCCACTGCCTGGTATTTCATTTTTTCCGGGTAGCCAAACAGCGAGGTGGCGACAATCGGCTCCCCGCCGACCTTGAAGGTCTGCTCGGCGAATTTCATTTCGCGCAGGGTGCGGAACAGCGCGTCGAAATCCACATCCCCTTCCCCGACGCCTACGTGCTGGTGCACCACGGCATCCACGCCCGGCGGGTTAACGATATAGCGGCAATGTTTCGTATGGTTGCGGGTGTCCGCAATCAGGACATGGGAGAGATCGCTCCCGGCATAGCGCAGCATGCTCGCCACGTCGCCGACGCCTTTGTCGTAGAAAAAGGTGTGCGGCACGCTGTAGACGTACTTCACGTTATCGCTGCGGAACGACTTCACGATATCGACGGTTTCATTGTTCTCTTCGCAGAAATCCCAGGGATGCGCCTGGATCTCCACGCGGATGCCTTCCCGCTCAAAAATCGGCAACAGCTCTTCCATTGAGCGATAGAACATTTCATCGCAGATCTCAGGCTGATTCGGATCGCCGGAGAACTCGGTGTTGATCACCTGAACGCCCATCTCCACCGCAATTTCCACCAGCCGTTTCCAGTTTTTCACCGCCGCCTGACGGCGCAGTTCGTCCGGGCCGGACCAGCGGTAGACGCAGATAAACGACGACAGCTCAAGGCCGGTATCGCGCAGCGCCTGCTTGTACTCCGCCATGATCTCCCGGCTGGCGCGCGGGTGCTTGTAGAACGGGTTAATCTGCGGGTGCGGCGACTGTTCAATGTACTTGTAGCCCCACTCCGCTACCTGATGGACCATGCGGGTGATCCCGAGGTCCTTAATGACATCCACATCAAAGGCAATTTTCATCGTCGTTACCTGTGCAAAGAAGTTCCGTCAGCAAAACGCGCTTAACGTTTGTAGAATGCCGGGCACTCAGGCAGCGTCACTTCAACCGGCTCGCTGGTTCCCTGCGCTTTAATGCAGGCATCCGCCGCCACCGACGCCGCGTAGCCGTCCCAGGCCGACGGGCCGTGCAGCTGGCCGGCTTTGACGTCGTTGATAAAGGCCTGCAGCTCGACGTCGTAGGCTTTGATAAAGCGGTCTTTCCAGTCGGTCAGAATGGCGGTCGACAGGCTGGCGGACTTGCGCATCTGGACGGCAGACGGCTCCGGCAGACGGGCAATCCCGGTCTCGCCGACCACTTCGCACTGGATGTCATACCCGTACTGGCAGTTCACGAACACCTCGACGTCGATCAGAGTGCCTTTTTTGGTTTCAAAGGAGACGATCTGCGGATCTTTCAGGCGCGCATGGGTGTGCGAGGTGGAGCGCGGGAAGCGCACCTGCACGGAACGGTAGTCATCGTTCAGCAGCCAGCGCAGCACGTCCAGCTCGTGGATCAGGGTGTTGGTAATCGCCATATCGGTGGTGTAGTTCTCGCCGACCGACTGGTTGCGGTGGGCGCAGCGCAGCATCAGCGGTGCGCCGATATCGCCATCGTCGATCACTTTTTTCAGCGCCAGATAGCCTTCGTCGTACGGGCGCATAAAGCCAACCTGCACCAGACGACGGCCGGCCTTCATTTCGGCATCGACGATGCGGCGGCAGCCTTCCGCGGTCATCGCCAGCGGTTTTTCGCAGAACACCGGCTTACCGGCGGCGATGGCGGCCAGGGTGTATTCTTCGTGGGTCGGGTCCCAGGAGGTGACCAGGATGGCATCGACATCGCTGGCGTTAATCACGTCGTGGCCGTCGGCGTAGACTTCCGCCTGCACGCCCGGCAGCGCGACCGCCGCGCGGGCGTTGTCGGCATTGATATCAGACACCGCCACAACGGTGGCCCCCTGCAGAACCTGGGTGCAGCGACGGATGTGTTCTTTACCGATAGCTCCAGCGCCGATGACACCTAATTTGAGCGACATAATGGTTTTCTCCGTAAGTCTGTAGGATTCAGAGTGGATGTTCGTTTTAGTAATCACGCGCCTGGGCGCGCTTTTCATTAATCATTTGCGCCACCTTGCGGATCCGCTCAGAGAGCGCCGTCTGGGCGACTCCGACGTTCCACCAGCTGCCGTATTTGTGCACCATGGTCTTCGGCAGCACTTTAATATCAATCAGAGTGCTGACCGTTTCACGACGGGCGGCGTCCAGCGCATGGCGCAGTTCGTCCAGGGTGGTGACGCGCCAGGTTTTGCAGCCGTAGCCGGCGGCGATGGTGGCGAAGTCCACCGGCACCAGGCCGCCCTGCAGCTGGCCGGTTTCCGGCTGACGGTAGCGGAACTCGGTGCCGAAGCTGTCCATCCCGTGCTCCATCTGCAGGTTGTTGATGCAGCCGTTGGCCATGTTGTCGAACAGCACGACGTTGATCTTCGCCCGCTCCTGCAGGGAGGTGACCAGCTCAGAGTGCAGCATCATGAACGAGCCATCGCCGACCAGGGAGTAGACTTCGCTCTGCGGCTGCGCCAGCTTCACGCCCAGCGCGGCGTTGACTTCGTATCCCATGCAGGAGTAGCCGTACTCCACGTGGTAGGTGTTTTCCGCGCGGTTGCGCCAGACGCGCTGCAGATCGCCTGGCAGGCTGCCCGCCGCCGCGACGATCACCGCCTCGGCCGGCAGCGTTTCATTCAGTACCCCAAGAACGCTGCTCTGGGTCAGGGTGGAGTCGGTGATCTGGCGGAACTCGCGATACACCGATTCACGATCGAGATGATCGTCGATCTCCGGCACAAAGGATTTCTCCTGCCACACCGCCTGGTAGACGCGCTGGGTCTCTTTTAACTGACGGCTCTGCACGCTCTCGATCTGCGCGCCCCAGCCGGCCTGCCAGCCGCTGTCCGCCAGCGCCGCGTCGAGAGCGGTCATCGCTTCCCGGGCGTCCGCCAGCATGGCAATGCCGTCCAGCTTCCAGGCGTCGAAGTTGCTGACGTTAATATTCAGGAAACGCACCTCCGGGTGCTGGAAAATCCATTTAGAGGCGGTGGTAAAATCGCTGAAGCGGGTGCCGACGCCGATCACCAGGTCGGCCTCTTTCGCCAGCAGGTTCGCCGCCAGGCAGCCCGTTTCGCCGACGCCGCCGACGTTCAGGGGGTGAGACGAGACCACCGTCCCCTTCCCGGCCTGGGTTTCGGCGAAGGGCACCCCGTAGCGCTCGGCGAAACGGGACAGCGCTTCGCCCGCGCCGGAGTATTTCACCCCGCCGCCGCAGACGATCAGCGGTTTACGGCTGGCTTTGATGGCCGCCACGGCGTCCGCCAGCTGCGCGGCGCTGGCCGGGCGGCGGTCGAGACGGTGCACGCGGCGCGCAAAGAAGGATTCCGGGTAATCCCAGGCTTCGCCCTGCACATCCTGCGGCAGGCACAGCGTTACCGCGCCGGTTTCCGCCGGGTCGGTCAGGACGCGCATGGCGTTGATGCAGGCGCTCATCAGCTGTTCCGGGCGGGTAATGCGGTCCCAGTATTTGCTGACTGCGCGGAAGGCATCATTGGTGCTGATGCTGAGATCGTAGCTCTGTTCAATCTGCTGGAGCACCGGGTCCGGCTGGCGGGTGGCGAAGACATCGCCCGGCAGCAGCAGCAGTGGGATGCGGTTGGCGCTGGCGGTGCCGGCGGCGGTGATCATGTTGGCCGCTCCCGGACCGATGGAGGAGGTGCAGGCGATAATCTGCCGGCGCAGGGCCTGGCGGGCAAAACCGGTGGCCGCGTGGGCCATCCCCTGCTCGTTGCGCCCCTGATAGACGCGCATATCGCCGCTGTCCTGCTCCAGCGCCTGCCCCAGCCCCAGGACGTTGCCATGGCCGAAAATCGCGAAAATGCCTTTCACGAACTTCAGCTCTACGCCATCCACTTCCAGGTACTGGTTATCGAGGAACTTCACCAGCGCCTGCGCCGTTGTCAGTCTCAGTTTGCCCATGATGCACAATCCTTATTGTTCAGTATTTGTGTGTGGCGTCGCGCCGATGCCGCCGGGGCCGTCGTTCACGTCACTGGAATACCTGTGGATTATAGGCAAACATTTTTTTCATTAAATACAAATACAGAAGAAATATTTCATTTTGCGAGAAGGATCAAACTCTCTACCCATTTCATACGTTTCACTTACATTCCAGACACGTTTTCGGGCCCTTTTTTGCCGCACCAGACGGCAATATCCCCTTAAAAATCATAGGTAAATGGATGCCATTTGGCGTTTCATTTTCCCCCGGGTCGACAGAGGGGGCGATCCGCGCTCGCGCGAGGCTCAGTGCGGCAGAGTGGTAGATCCCTCACACTTTTGGTTTTTTAATTTCGAACGAGTTTGCAAATGAAATATTTATTTCTCAAACTAAGGGTAACCAATAACCCTCAGGCTGTTCACGGAGTCGACGTCGGGATCCCGACCCTTCCAGGCAGCAGACACCAAAAAGGAAATCCTAGCTATGAATGCAGCAGTAAAGCGGCTCGACGTCATCTGTATAGGTCGGGTGGCCGTCGACCTCTATGCCCAGCAGATTGGTTCGCGGCTAGAAGACGTTGCCAGTTTCGCGAAATATCTGGGCGGCTCCTCCGGCAACGTGGCCTTTGGCACCGCGATTCAGGGGCTGAAATCGGCCATGCTGGCGCGCGTTGGCGATGAACACAACGGCCGTTTCCTGCGCGAAACGCTCAACCGCGCCGGGGTGGATACCGAGTATCTGATTACCGACAAATCTCGCCTGACCGCGCTGGTGATGCTGGGGATTAAGGATCAGGAGACCTTCCCCCTGATTTTCTACCGCGATAACTGCGCCGATATGGCCTTAACGCCTGACGACATTAGCGAGGAGTATATTGCCTCCTCCCGGGCGCTGGCGGTGACTGGCACCCACCTGTCGCACGCCAACACCCGCGCCGCGGTGCTGAAGGCGCTGGAGTACGCCCGCCGTCACGGCCTGCGTACCGCGCTGGATATCGATTACCGTCCGGTGCTGTGGGGGCTCACCTCGCTCGGCGATGGCGAAACCCGTTTCATTGAGTCCGGACCGGTCACCAGCCAGCTGCAGGAAGTGCTGCATCTGTTCGATTTGGTGGTGGGAACCGAAGAAGAGTTTCATATTGCCGGGGGCAGCACCGATACCCTGACCGCGCTGAAAAATGTGCGCAATGCCACCAAAGCCACTCTCGTCTGCAAGCGCGGGCCGATGGGCTGCGTGGTGCTGGAAGGCGACATCCCGGACAGCTGGGACCAGGTGCCGCTGCAGCAGGGCGTGCGCGTGGAGGTTCTCAACGTGCTGGGCGCCGGAGATGCCTTTATGTCGGGTCTGCTGCGCGGCTGGCTCAACGACGAAGGCTGGGAGCAGGCTTGCCGTTACGCCAACGCCTGCGGGGCGCTGGTGGTCTCCCGCCACGGCTGCGCGCCGGCGATGCCCACCAAAGTCGAACTCGATGACTACCTGCAGCGCGCCGAATCGGTGCCGCGCCCGGACGTCGACGAGCGCCTAAACCACCTGCACCGGGTCACCAGCCGCCGTCAGCAGTGGCCGGAGCTGTGCATTTTCGCCTTTGACCATCGTAAACAGCTGGCCGACCTGGCGCGGGAGACCGGGCGCGACGAAGCCTGCATTCCGCAGCTCAAGCTGCTGTTGTTGGCCGCGGCCGAAGCGGCGGCGCAGGAGGCAGGTCTCGATCAGCGCAGCGGCATTCTGGCCGACGGCACCTACGGCCAGCGTGCGCTCAACGCCATTACCGGCAAGGGCTGGTGGATCGGGCGCCCTATCGAACTGCCCAGCTCGCGACCGCTGCGTCTGGAGCATGGCAACATCGGCTCACAGCTGATCGACTGGCCGCTGGAGCATGTCGTCAAATGCCTGGTCTTCTATCACCCGGACGACCCGGCGGCGCTGCGTGCAGAGCAGGACGCCCTGCTGCTCGAGGTCTGGCAGGCCTGTAACAAGTCAGGCCATGAGCTGCTGCTGGAGGTGATCCTGCCGGAAAATGGCCCGGACAAAGACGAGCGCCATTACCACACTATGCTGGAACACTTTTATCAGCTGGGGATCAAACCGGACTGGTGGAAGCTGCCGCCGCTCTCCAGCGCCAGCTGGCAGCAGATCACCGCGCTTATCGAGCGTGAAGATCCGTGGAGCCGCGGGATCCTGATCCTCGGGCTTGACGCGCCTTCCGATAAACTGCGCGCCGGTTTCGCCGAGGCGGCCGCACACCCGATGATCAAAGGTTTCGCCGTCGGGCGCACCATCTTTGGCCAGCCGTCGCGGCGCTGGATGCAGGGTGAGCTCAGCGATGAGGCCCTGATAGAGGAAGTGAAACGCAACTACCTGACGCTTATTGGCTACTGGCGCGAAGCCCGCCGCTGATCCCCCGACGCCCGTCTCCGTCACCTTGCGGAGCGGGCGTTTTTCTGTTTCTTCGTGAAATGAATCGCGTATTTCGTCGCAATAAATGAAAAATTCGCTTCATTTGGTACACTGGAAGCCATATTCCTTCCATTTTCTCAGAGCGCACTTTATGGCCAATAACCCAACACAGCTGACCATCCTGCAGGATGAAATCAGGCGTCGCTACGATACGTTAAGCAAACGCCTGAAACAGGTCGCCCGCTATATCCTTGATAACAGCAATAGCGTGGCTTTCGATACCGTGGCCTCCATTGCGCAACAGGCGGATGTTCCCCCTTCCACGTTGATTCGTTTTGCCAACGCCTTCGGCTTCAGCGGCTTTAACGAAATGAAACAGATGTTCAAGCAACATTTGATGGAAGAGACCGCCAACTATACCGAGCGCGCCCGTCTTTTCCGCCAGACCACCAGCGATGAGTCCAGCCCGCCGGAAACGCCGACGGAAATCCTCAATATGTTCACGATGGTGAACAACCAGGCGCTGCAGCAGCTGGCGATGCAGACCTCCAGCGATGATCTGGAGCGCGCGGTGGCCCTGCTGGGCGAGGCGGAAAATATTTACGTCATTGGTCTGCGCCGGTCGTTTAGCGTCGCCTCCTATCTGACCTATGCGCTGCGTCACCTCGATCGCAAAGCCTTTCTGATCGACGGCCTCGGCGGCATGTTCACCGAGCAGCTGAGCCTGGTCGGTCCGAAAGACGTGGTAGTGGCGGTGAGCTTCTCGCCGTACGCGCGGGAAGTGGTCGAGCTGGTGGAACTGGGCGCGCAGCGCAAAGCGCGGCAGATCGCCATTACCGACAGCCAGGTCAGCCCGCTGGCGGCCTTCAGCGATGTCTGCTTTGTGGTGCGTGAAGCGCAGGTGGATGGCTTCCGTTCGCAGGTTGCTTCGCTGTGTCTGGCCCAGACGCTGGCGGTTTCGCTGGCGCTGAACAGCAGCCAGGAGTCCGAGGCCAAGCAGAAGGCGTGAGATAGGCTGCCTGGCGTTTGTTACTCGGCGGCGCAGTATAGGCCTGCGGGAGGATCCCGTAGGCCGGATAAGGCATTTGTGCCGCCATCCGGCACAAAGGCGGGTATGGTGTCTGCGGTGTCCTGCCCGGCGGCGCTGCGCTTGCCAGGCCTGGTGTATAGGGACTTACGGGAGGATCCCGTAGGCCGGATAAGGCGAAGCCGCCATCCGGCACAAAGGCGGGTATGGCGCCGGAGGTGTCCTGCCCGGCGGCGCTACGCTTGCAGGGCCTGGGGTATATGCGCCTGCGGGGTGCCGGAGATAATGTTATTGGTATGCAACTCTATTAATCCGGGTAAAGCGTTTGTCGCATGTGATTTCAGCGCACATTGCGCTCCCGGTTAATCGTCTGCGTTATGCCTGGCATGGCGCAGGGAGCGCACAGGGGGCGGCCAGTCGCCGC
>OKNA01000048.1_pt1 | contig 86386 bp, 87 predicted proteins | sample 1611251 | NCBI WGS metagenome assembly OKNA01 (sample SAMN04436723, study PRJEB24849) | human gut metagenome | biome: human gut; feature: NICU; material: stool | host: Homo sapiens | place: USA: Saint Louis, MO | collected 2010-10-14 | reverse complement strand
CACTGTGAATTCGCATAGAACCAGAAACATCAGGCGATGCTGATTTATGCCACTGCTAATAGAATCTTCGACTGACCGGGAGCCGCAATATTTAAGGCGTCAGGTAACGAACCTAAAAATATAAGTTCGCTGGTGCTATCGGCGTCAAAGAATGCTATTTATTCGCCGACAAATATACATTTGTTCACGTTTCATTAAGTTATATAACAGATAACCATCGACTATTAATAAACAGTCATTGATAGATGAAAACGCGAGGGTGGTTGTTTACAGCGCAGCAAGCCTAACGCCAGAGCGAGAGAAAGTGACCGCAACAGCATGCAGAAAAAGCCCTCGGAAGGCCATCGCGATAAGTCTGAATCTGCCTTTGCGGTGGTGAAAACAGCACCAAACCATTCACACAACGAATGATGAAAGCATGAATGAGGCGCATTCCTCTCCCTGAACAAGGGCAGCCCATGTGATCCCCCCTTTCAGAAACAAATCATTAATTCATTGTTTTTAAATTAAAAAATAGATAAACGATCATGTTTACGCCATCAAACCGCCATAAAAATGTGATCTAAATCGCACTTTTTGCCACGCACGTTATAGTTAGCAGACTTATTATAAGTCCATCGAAAGCAAACATGCTTTCCACCATAAAAGTTAAAAGGACAAACACCATGAAAAACGTAAAATTACTCGCCGCTGCCGGTATGCTCTCCCTGGTCTCTTTCGCTAGCTTCGCTCATCCGGTGAGCGTGACAGCAGACACCCTGGACAGCGCAGAAGCGAAAATCGCAACCATTGCGAAAGAACAAGGCGCTTCCTATCACATTACCGAAGCGTACACCGGCAACCAGGTCCATATGACCGCCGAGCTGTCTAAATAAGCGAATGGTTGCAGAGGGAGCTGCCGGACAGGCCGCCTGCGGGTGGCTGGTCTGGCTCCCGCCGCCCACCCCGCACGCAGCAATGTCGAGCCCCGTTACGGGGCTTTTTTTGTTTTTGCTCCCGCCGCCTGACGCGCCAGCGCGCGCTGGATAGACAGCACGCTCGCCAGCACCACGATCAATCCCATCAGCGCCATCCCCTGGATCTTTTGTCCGAGGAATATCCATCCCAGTACCACGGCGGTCACCGGGCTCAGCAGACTCATCGCCGACACGGCCACCGGTGAGAGGCGGCCAATCCCCCGAAACCACAGGCCATAGGCCAGCATGGCGCCCGCCAGGCACAGCCACAGATAGCCGGCCGCCTGCAGCACTGTTATCTGATGCAAAGGAGGGTCAACGATCAGCGCCACCGGGGCCAGCACCACCCCACCGATCGTCAGCTGCCAGCCGGTCAGCGCGACGATCGGCAGGGAGAGCGCCCAGCGCCGGGAGAGCCAGGTGCCCAGCGCCATACTGATCGCCCCGAGAAACGCCGCGCCGATGCCCAGCGGGTCGAGGACGGTGTGCGGCGACAGCAGCAGCATGGCCATACCGAGTATGCCGGCGATGGCGGAGAACACCGCCAGCCAGGGCGAGCGCTGCCGGTCGACACACCAGGCGAGGAGCATCACCAGCAGCGGCTGGATCGCGCCGATCACTGCCGCCAGCCCGCCGGGTAAGCGATAGGCGGCGATGAACAACAGCGCCTGAAACGCGCCGATATTTAAGATGCCGGTAACGATCAGCTTTGCCCATTCGCCGCGTTGCGGAAAACGACGGCTCCAGATCAGCAGGGCGATACCTGCCGGCAGCACCCTCAGCAGCGCAGCAATAAATGGGCGGTCAGGGGGCAGAAACTGGGAGGTGACGATGTAGGTCGTCCCCCAGATAGCGGGCGCCAGCGCGGTGAGCAGCAGGTCGAGAATCAGATTACGTGAGAGAAAAGCCATGATTTTATCTTCACTCCAAGGTAAATTAGTGAGTGAAGTATGTACCGCCAAGTATCTTGATATCAAGACAAGTGAGCACTAATGGACAAATCACCGCCGATCGACGCCGTGGATCGCATCCTCGCCCAGTGGCAGCGGGAGCGGCCAGACCTCGACTGCAGCCCCATGGGGCCGATAGGTCGCCTGAAACGATGCGCTATGCTGCTGGAGCCGCAGGTGGAAGTGGCCTTTACGCGCCACGATCTGGTGCGCTGGGAGTTTGACATGCTGGCGACGCTGCGGCGCGCCGGGGCGCCTTTCGTACTTTCGCCCACCCAGCTCTTCTCCACGCTGATGATTACCTCCGGCACCATGACCCATCGTCTGAAGGCGCTGGAGAAACGCGGGTTTATTACCCGCCTGCCCAATCCGGAGGATGCCCGCAGTATGCTGGTCGCCCTGACTTCCGCCGGACGCGAACGGATCGATGCCGCAGTGGAAACCCACGTCGACAACGAACGGCAACTGCTGGCAGGACTCAGTGACGGTGAACGCCAGCAGTTGGATCAGGCGCTGCGGGTGTTGATGCGACTGCTGGAAACGGGCTAACAGCCAGCGGCGATAAAGTCGCCGTTGGCGCTGATCGGCACCACGCTGAAAAACAATCCCACGGCAAAGAGGATCAGCGCCAGACCGCCGAGGATCTTCATCAGCGGAACCAGCCAGGGCCGCGGGCGGTGATTCGTGGCCAATCGTTTGACCGTCCGATGGCGCGCATAGTGAACCAGTAGCGACAGACCGAGGATCGAGAGCGCGGTGCCCAGCGCCATGCTCATCACCGCGGCGATGCCCCAGCTAACAATCCCCAACGCGTTGGCGAATAATAAAATCATAATCGCCCCGCTACAGGGCCGAACGCCGATAGCCAGCACCACGCCAAGGCGCGTCTTCCAGTCAGCGCCCTGCAGATCCTGCCCCACGCCGTGATGGCCGCAGCCGCACGAGGCGTCATGCTGATGCGCTGGCGTCAGACGGCGAATCACCTGTTTTGTCAGCCACAGGCTTTGCAGAGCGCGAAAGATAACATAAGCCCCAAAGACGCCGATGGTCAGGGCGCTGATCTTCTCGACGTACCAGCGGCTGGCGCTAAGATCGCCGGCGGCCAGATTCAGCCCCACCGCAAGAATAAAGACGAAGAGTATCGCAGTGACGCCCTGCAACAGGCTGCCGAGAAAGGGCACCACCCGCGCCGCCGTCAGGCTCTCCTGATTGGTGCTCAGGTAGGTCGTCACGATAAATTTACCGTGTCCCGGTCCGACGGCGTGCAGCACGCCATAGAGAAAGGCCCCCACCAGCAGCCAGATACCGCCGCTGTACTGATGGTTATTCAGCAACAGAAGGTACATCACCAGATAGCGATGCAGGGTAATTTGGGTGGCGAGACACCACTGGAGAAAGTCACCCCAGTGGCTGTGCAAGGTGATAGCGGCGGCCAGCAGTAGAAGGCCGCCGCACCCGGCCGCCAGCAGGCGCCAGTCGCGGAGCGCAATCGGAGTCGTCATCGTTATACCATTGTAGTAAACGTAAACCGCCTGACAGCAACTTTACGACAGGCGAGCGAAGGTGTCAGCGCTGAAGGGTGAGGAATTTGTCGAAGCTGTTCACGGGATTGTTCGTAGTCACCAGGCTCCGCATTATCTACCGATCGCTATCTTCCCGACACCGTATTAGCGCAGAATGCCTCAATATCTTGAGCATACCACAGCTATATCTTTTTATGCGTTATTGGTTACCAATACCTTTTAACAGGAATAATTACTCAAAAAATCACAGATAAAAATAAATAAGTTATTTCTTGGCGAGCATTTTTTGTCAGTTATTATGCTGCGCTTCCGGCAAGAATATTCTTTAACTGCTATTTATTGTACTCTTCAGCAGGATCACTTCCATGAAAAGAGGCTTACTTACCCTGGTTACTGCTGCCATCGCTTTCCGTACAGTCCACCTGGCGCAGCGACAAGCGCCAGGAGGCGCGTGACGAAAAGTGCTGAACCGGCAGGCTTCGGCGTATCCTGGATGTGAGTCCTTCCCGCGCCGAAGCGAGTATTCCAACCCGCCGCCAGACCGTGTCGCAATACTTACCTGTCCTCTACTACCTCCCATTGATATCTTCCTGTATACGTTGACCGTGACGAGTTTTCATCTCATTCAACCGCATGTACCAGATTAAGCTTACCCGTTGAAATACGGCGTAATGTGCTCTATTACAGACAATGCTATTATCACCAGGCTTTTTGCAGTATGGTTTAATCACTGTTGTAGTTTTGCAGTGAATGCTATCCAGACGACTTAAGGTTGTATTTTGTCTGAGAAATTTCTCATGCCATTCCCGAAGGTTGTCGGCGAGGGAGGCTGGTTTACTGGGGTGACATTGCCCAGTAAACAGGCAATCAATCATGACGGCATTGATAGCCGCCTTGCCGTGGCCGGAAGCCCAAGCCTTCATCATCATGCGGGTATCATCAAGAGGATCAGGGATGTACAGGACGTGGAAACCCCCAGGAAAGATTCATCAGTTCAGCCAGCTCACCCTTTCTTTACTCTTCAGATCGCGGCCTCTTATCGTTAGCAATGGAGCTAGCCCATGATACCGCTCGCGCTCGTAGCAAATTAAAACGTTATCACCACGCTGTTTCAAAATAAAAAGGCAGTCAAATTTAACAATGACCTGACGCAGGCTCGGAAAACCAAAAATATGCCTGCAATAAAAGGGAAAACCATGACGAATAACGCCGACATAAAAAAAAGGAACTTCCTGACTCAGAATGAAATTGAGTCTTTACTTAAAGCGGCCGATACCGGTCCTTATGCTGCACGTAATTATTGCCTGACGTTACTGTGCTTCATCCATGGTCTGCGCGCCAGCGAGATCTGTCGTCTACGAATATCGGATATCGACCTTGCTGCCCGATGTGTTTACATCCATCGGCTTAAAAAAGGGTTTTCGACTACCCACCCGTTGCTGGATAAAGAGATCTACGCCCTAAAGCGCTGGCTGGCCATTCGCAGCAGCTGGCCGCAGGCCGCCAGCGAATGGCTGTTTCTCTCCCGCAAAGGTAATCCCCTTTCCCGCCAACAGTTTTATCAGATTATCGCGTCCTCAGGGGGACTGGCAGGGCTGCCACTGGAGATCCACCCGCACATGCTGCGGCACTCCTGTGGCTTTGCGTTGGCGAATATGGGGATCGATACCCGCTTGATACAGGATTATCTCGGGCATCGCAATATCCGCCACACCGTCTGGTATACCGCCAGCAATGCGGGACGCTTCTATGGCATCTGGGACAATCCCCGTGACAAACAGCGATCGTCGCTGATCCAATAGCCTTGACGCCACGGATGGCGTTGTATCGCGAGCGGTCGACAAATTAAAATATTCATGATTATTAACCCTGCGTTAATTAGGATTACTGTTCCCACAAGTTCTTATTTAATCCTTATGACTGAGAGTTAATATAACCCTGCGTTTACTCAGGAATAAGACTGGGTATTTATTGGTGGGAAAAAATTTCCGCGGCTGTGTTTTTAATAACGGCTGGTAGTGAAAAATATCCTTTCATTTTATATACCTGGCGGCAACCCGCACAGATACTATTGAGCCGATGATTAAAATCTTTAAAATTAAGAATTATCACCCGACGATATTTTTAGTGTCTGGCAATGTAATATGTTATCAATTCGTGATTAATCATCTTCACCCTGTACCGTTTTAGCATTACAGAACCTATTTCGTCATGGCGTATGGTTTCGCTGTGACGGTCATTCATACCTATTTTCAGGAGCAACTATTGTGAACCGACGTCGTTTTCTAACCGCCAAAGAAGTTCAGGCCATGATGCAGGCTGCTCGTCAGGGCCCTACCGGCGAACGGGACTACTGCCTCATTCTGCTGGCCTTTCGCCATGGCATGCGCATTAGCGAACTGCTGGATCTGCATTATCACGATCTGGATCTCCATGAAGGGCGGGTTAATGTGCGGCGATTAAAGAATGGTTTTTCGACGATTCATCCACTGCGTTTTGATGAGCGCGAGGCGATTGAGCGCTGGAGCCTGGTCCGTGCCGGCTGGAAAGCGGCGGACAAAACGGACGCACTGTTTATCTCCCGCCGCGGCACCGCGCTCTCCCGCCAGCAGGCGTATCGTATTATTCGCTCCGCCGGGGAAAATGCGGGTACCGTCACGCACACTCACCCCCATATGCTGCGTCACGCCTGCGGCTATGAACTGGCGGAAAGAGGGACAGATACGCGTTTGATACAGGATTATCTAGGACATCGCAATATTCGTCACACAGTACGTTACACCGCCAGTAATGCGGCACGTTTCGCTGGCATCTGGGAAAGAAATAATCTTTTAGAGGAAAAAGACCAGAAGACGAAAAATGAAATAACAGATTGATTTTAAAGAATTAAAAAAATAACGAACAGGTCAATTGGGGCCAAACTGTTTATATCATAAAAATGTTTTGACATATTTTGCAACTCACTGCGCCATATTTCCGCAAAAAAATCATATCTCATTGATTATTATCTATTTTTAAACCTGCAATTACTCAATTTTCTCTAACCATATCTCTGCTGCACCGGCGATCCGTCGCCAACGCCATCGCTATTCCTTTCGCACCCCCTCCCACCACACCAGATTATATTACCATAAAAACCAAATTTGGCAGAATTTAAAACTACAGAATACCAAATTGACACAAAATACAGATCATTTATCCCAACGAGTCAAAATGGCCCCAATTGTCTCATCGGTTGGGCGAAAACTGTGCAGAGCCGGCAGCCGGACCACTCGGCTGAAATCTGAAATGCCTGGAAGGCACAACGGCTGCCAATCCGGTTCGTTATTTCGACATCGTTCAAAGGAAAACAGTATGAAAATCAAAACACTGGCAATGATTGTTGTGTCAGCCCTGTCACTGAGCTCCACGGCAGCTCTGGCCGATACCACCACGGTCAACGGCGGGACCGTGCATTTTAAAGGAGAAGTCGTTAATGCGGCCTGTGCGGTGGATGCCGGCTCTATCGATCAAACCGTTCAGTTAGGCCAGGTGCGTTCCGCGAAACTGGCCACGGCGGGGAGCACCAGTTCGGCCGTCGGTTTCAACATCCAGCTGGATGATTGCGACACTACGGTAGCCACCAAAGCGTCCGTCGCCTTCGCCGGTACGGCCATCGACAGCAGCAATACCACCGTTCTGGCCCTGCAAAACTCTGCCGCCGGCAGCGCAACCAACGTCGGCGTGCAGATCCTCGACAATACCGGTACGCCACTGGCACTGGACGGCGCCACCTTCAGTGCTGCGACCACGCTGAATGACGGCCCCAACATCATCCCGTTCCAGGCACGTTACTACGCGACCGGCGCAGCGACGGCTGGTATAGCGAACGCGGATGCCACGTTCAAAGTGCAGTACGAGTAAGACCCGAGTCAGGCAGGGAAGCTATTCGGGCCAGGAGGGCCCGCTCTCTATTTTCAACCGGAGTGAAACGATGCAGGGAATGAAATCTGGTCTGCTGCTGCTACTGCCTCCGCTGGCGCTGGCCGGTAATCATTGGAACGTCACGCTGCCGGGGGGCAGCATGCGTTTTCAGGGCCTGATAATGGCGAGCTCCTGCCGCGTCGAAGCCGGCGATCGGCAGATGACGGTCAATCTGGGGCAGATCAGCAGTAATCGATTTCATGCTGTCGGCGAAGACAGCAACCCAATCCCTTTCGCGATTCATTTACAGGATTGCAGTACGGCGGTCAGCCAGCATGTGGGTGTGACCTTTCACGGCGTGGCTGATGGAAAAAACCCCGACGTGCTGTCGGTGGGTGAAGGTCCGGGGATCGCCAGTGGGATCGGTATTGCGCTATTCGACAGCCAGGGCCAGCAGCTCCCGCTCAATCGTCCAGCGGATCGCTGGATATCACTCTACCGCGGACCGACGACGCTAAATTTCGTCGCCAAATATCGGGCGACCGGACGCCAGGTCACCGGCGGTGCAGCCAATGCCCAGGCCTGGTTCTCATTGACCTATCAGTAATTAATCCGCAGACAAACAGGACAACACGGTGAGCAGACAAGGAGATAATGTGAGAAAAACGGCAACGATGGCGCATGGCTTACTGGCAGGATGTGTGCTTTTCGCCGCCAGTATCTTTAGCGCCAGCGCGCAGGCGGGCGTTGCGCTTGGCGCGACCCGGGTTATCTACCCGGCGGGACAGAAGCAGGTCCAGCTCGCGGTGACCAATAATGATGACAACAGTACCTGGCTTATTCAGTCATGGGTGGAAAATGCCGATGGTCAGCGAGACGGCCGGTTTGTCATCACTCCTCCGCTGTTTGCCATGCAGGGTAAAAAAGAGAACACCCTGCGCATTATCGACGCCACCAATAACCAGCTGCCGCAGGATCGGGAAAGTCTGTTCTGGATGAACGTGAAGGCGATCCCTTCGATGGATAAATCAAAGCTCAGCGACAATACCCTGCAGCTGGCGATTATCAGCCGCATCAAGCTCTACTACCGTCCGGGAAAACTGGCCCTGCCTCCGGATCAAGCGGCGGAAAAGCTGACCTTTAGCCGTAGCGGATCGTCGCTGACGCTGACGAACCCCACCCCCTATTACCTGACGGTGACCGAACTGAACGCCGGGACACGCATTCTGGAGAACGCCCTCGTACCGCCGATGGGCAAAACCAGCGTCAAGCTACCCGCGGATGCCGGGAACACCATCACCTATCGCACGATTAATGATTACGGCGCGCTGACGCCGAAAATGAATGGCGTGCTGCGCTAACCCAGAAGCGCCCCGCCGCGCGGGACACGCTGCGCATGACCAGAAGCAATGACAGCCGGGCAACGTCGGACCGGAGGGATAATGTCACATCGGAAATATGGACTGGATCATTTAGGTTGCCGAACTGCCCGGCGCCTGGTATCTCCGGCGCTGGCGCTGTGGCTCTGCTCACAGCCGTTTGCCGCGCGGGCGGACCTCTATTTTAACCCCCGCTTTTTAGCTGACGATCCGGCGGCGGTGGCTGACCTGTCGGGATTTGAAAAAGGCCAGGAGGTTCCGCCAGGCACCTATCGCGTCGATATTTATCTCAACAATGGTTTTATGACCACCCGGGACGTCACTTTCCAGGCCGATGCCCAGGGTCACGGTCTGTCACCCTGCCTGACGCGCGGCCAGCTGGCGAGCATGGGTGTGGATACTGGTCGGGTGCCGGGCATGGCGACGCTGGACAGCACGGCCTGCGTGCCGCTGACCACGCTTATCAGCGAAGCTACCACACGCTTCGACGTCGGACAGCAGCGCCTGTACCTCACCGTCCCCCAGGCATTTATGGGTAACCATGCGCGCGGCTATATTCCGCCGGAGCTGTGGGATAACGGTATCACCGCCGGGCTGATAAACTATAACTTCACGGGCAATAACGCCCATAACACCACAGGTGGCAGCAGCCGTTACGCCTATCTGAATCTACAGAGCGGCCTGAACATTGGCGCCTGGCGTCTGCGCGATAACAGCACCTGGAGCTACAGCAGCGGCGGTAGCACCTCATCCAACGAGAATCGCTGGCAGCACGTTAACAGCTGGCTTGAGCGGGACATCACGCCTCTGCGTTCGCGACTCACCCTAGGGGACAGCTACACCAACGGCGATGTCTTCGACGGGATCAACTTCCGCGGCGCCCAGCTGGCCTCCGACGACAATATGCTACCGGACAGCCAGAAAGGCTTTGCGCCGGTGATCCACGGGATCGCCCGCGGCACGGCGCAGGTGTCAATCAGGCAAAACGGCTACGAAATCTACCAGAGCACAGTGCCGCCGGGACCATTTACCATCGACGATCTCTACGCCGCGGGCAATGGCGGCGATCTGCAGGTCACGATCAAAGAAGCGGATGGCTCCCGCCAGGTCTTCAGCGTGCCCTGGTCAACGGTGCCGGTTCTCCAGCGTGAAGGCCATACCCGCTTCGCCCTCACCGCCGGGGAGTACCGCAGCGGCAACAGTCAGCAGGAAACGCCCGATTTTTTCCAGGGCACGGCCATGCATGGCCTGCCGGCAGGCTGGACGCTCTACGGCGGCACCCAGCTGGCAGACCGCTATCGCGCCTTTAACCTTGGGGTGGGGAAAAACATGGGCTATTTCGGCGCCCTGTCGCTGGATATCACTCAGGCCAACGCCACCCTGGCTGACGACAGCGAACATCAGGGGCAGTCGGTGCGTTTTCTCTATAACAAATCCCTGGATGAGACCGGCACCAACCTGCAGCTGGTGGGCTACCGCTACTCTACCCGCGGCTATTATAACTTTGCCGATACCACTTACCGCCGGATGAGCGGCTACAGTGTGGAAACCCAGGACGGCGTTATCCAGGTAAAACCGAAATTTACCGACTACTACAATCTGGCTTACAGCAAGCGCGGCAAGGTGCAGCTGAGCGTGACTCAGCAGTTGGGGCGCACCGCCACCCTCTATCTCAGCGGTAGCCACCAGACCTATTGGGGCACCGACGATGCCGATGAGCAGCTGCAGGCCGGCCTCAACGCCGCCGTGGACGATATCAACTGGTCGCTAAGCTACAGCCTGACAAAAAACGCCTGGCAGCAGGGGCGCGATCAAATGCTGGCGATCAATATCAATATCCCCTTCAGCCACTGGCTGCGTTCCGACAGCCGCTCGGTCTGGCGGCACGCCAGCGCCAGCTACAGCCTGTCGCACGATCTCAATGGCCGCATGACCAATCTGGCGGGCCTGTACGGCACCCTGCTGGAAGACAACAACCTCAGCTATAGCGTGCAGACCGGCTATGCCGGCGGCGGCAACGGCGACAACGGGAGCACAGGCTACACCGCCCTCAACTACCGCGGCGGCTACGGCAACGCCAACGTCGGCTACAGCCGCAGCGATGGCTTTAAACAGCTCTACTACGGGGTCAGCGGCGGCGTGCTGGCGCACGCCAACGGCATCACCCTGAGCCAACCGTTAAACGATACCGTGGTGCTGGTGAAAGCCCCCGGCGCCGGCGGCGTGAAAGTGGAAAACCAGACCGGGGTACGCACCGACTGGCGCGGGTATGCCGTCCTGCCTTATGCCACTGAGTATCGCGAAAACCGGATCGCGCTGGATACCAACACCCTGGCGGACAATGTCGACCTTGACGATGCGGTGGTCAGCGTGGTGCCCACCCATGGGGCGATTGTCCGCGCCAACTTTAACGCCCAGGTGGGGATGAAGATCCTGATGACGCTGACCCATCGCGGCAAACCGGTGCCGTTTGGCGCCCTCGCCACCGGCGACAGCAACCAGAGCGGCAGCATCGTCGCGGACAACGGCCAGGTCTACCTGAGCGGGATGGCGCTGGCGGGCAAAGTGCGGGTGAAATGGGGCGATGGCCCGGACGCTCAGTGCGTGGCCGATTACCGTCTGCCGCCGGAGAGCCAGCAGCAGGCGCTCAGTCAGCTTTCGGTCGCGTGCCGCTAAGGAGATCATGATGAGAACACTGCAGTATCTGCTGGGCGCCCTGTTCACCCTGGGCGCACCGGCTGCGCTTGCCGCCGATAGCACGATCGCCATCAGCGGCTATGTCCGCGATAACGCCTGCGCGGTAGCCGGCGAATCGAAGGATTTTACTGTCGATTTACAGGATAACGCCGCGAAGCAGTTTTATGCCGTTGGGGCGACGACGCCGCCGGTGCCGTTCCGCATCGTGCTGTCGCCCTGCGGCACTTCCGTCACCGCGGTGAAGGTCGGTTTCACCGGCGTGGCGGACAGCATCAACACCAGCCTGTTAAAACTCGATGCCGGGGCCTCGGCGGCGGCAGGAATGGGGGTGGAAATTCTCGATCAGCAGCAGTCCCGGCTGCCGGTCAATGCGCCGTCATCCACCATGACCTGGACCACGCTGACCCCGGGCCAGACCAATATTCTCAACTTTTACGCCCGGCTGATGGCCACTCAGGTGCCCGTCACCGCCGGGCATGTCAATGCGACAGCGATATTCACCCTGGAATTTCAGTAAGCGGAGGCTGAAATGAAATGGACTCATGTGGGCTGGCTGCTGGCCGGCCTGTTAACCGCGAGCGCTTCCCTGCGGGCGGCCGACGTCACTCTCACCGTCAACGGCAAGGTGGTGGCCAGACCCTGCACGGTTTCCACCGTCAATGCCACCGTCGAGCTGGGCGATCTCTATACCTTTAGCCTGATCGGTGCGGGCTCGGCATCGGCCTGGCACAGCGTGGCGCTGGATCTGAGCAACTGCCCCGTGGGTACTTCACGGGTGAAAGCCACCTTCAGCGGAACGGCGGACAGCACCGGCTATTACAAAAACCAGGGAACGGCGGGCAATATTCAGCTCGAACTGCAGAACGAGGACGGCACCACGCTGAACAATGGCAGCAGCCAGTCGGTACAGGTGGATGAGGCCAGCCAGTCCGCTCGCTTCCCGCTGCAGGTCAGGGCGCTGTCCGTCAACGGCGGCGCCACGCAAGGCACCATTCAGGCGGTGATTAACGTCACCTATACCTACGCCTGAGCCAGGAGAGCATCATGATGAAAAAAATAATCCCCCTGTTCACCACCCTGCTGCTGCTGGGCTGGTCGATGAACGCCTGGTCCTTTGCCTGCAAAACGGCCACCGGGGCGACGATTCCCATCGGCGGCGGGTCAGCCAACGTCTACGTTAACCTGACCCCGGCGGTGAACGTCGGGCAAAACCTGGTGGTCGACCTCTCCACGCAGATTTTTTGCCATAACGACTATCCGGAAACGATCACCGACTACGTGACCCTGCAGCGCGGATCCGCCTATGGCGGTGTGCTGTCGAGTTTTTCAGGCACCGTGAAATATAACGGCACCTCTTACCCGTTCCCGACCACCACGGAAACCGCGCGGGTGATTTATGATTCACGGACCGATAAACCCTGGCCGGCCGTCCTGTATCTGACGCCGGTGAGCACTGCCGGTGGAGTGGCCATCACCGCAGGATCGTTAATCGCTGTGCTGATCCTGCATCAGACCAACAACTACAATAGCGACTCCTTCCAGTTCATCTGGAACATTTACGCCAACAACGACGTGGTGGTCCCTACCGGCGGCTGCGATGTCTCCGCCCGCGATGTCACCGTCACCCTCCCCGACTACCCGGGATCGATGGCCGTGCCGCTCACCGTCCACTGCGCGCAAAGCCAGCAGCTGGGGTATTACCTCTCCGGCACCACCGCGGACAGCGCCAACGCGATCTTCACCAATACCGCCTCCGCCTCGCCGGCGCAGGGGATAGGCGTTCAGCTGACGCGCAACGGCAGCGCCGTCCCGGCGAACAGCACGGTCTCGCTGGGCACCGTCGGCACCTCGCCGGTCAACCTCGGCCTGACGGCCACCTATGCCCGGACCACAGGCCAGGTTACCGCCGGCAACGTGCAGTCGATCATCGGCATCACCTTTGTCTATCAATGATGACCGATTATATCCTCTCGCCCTGCTCGCTGGCCGCCCGCGGGTTGAGCCAGCTGATGCTGAACGCCGCGAAGCGGCCCGTTGAGCTGCCGGTCGAGGGCGTGTCCCTGCGCAAGCTGGCCGCCGTGAAGCGGATCGTGGTGTATCTCCCTGACGATCCCCTGTGGATGCTCACCACAATGCGCCAGGCGGCAAGGCTACTCGACGAGGCCTTGCCGCCGTTACCGATGTTGATTCTGAGCCGCAGCCCGGCCATCTGGCTGTGGCAAACGCTGCTCTATCAGGTGAGTCATCCGGATCGTCTGCGCAACGTCCATACTGCCCCCGCCGATCTGTCCTGCGCGGAGCTGGCCCATCGGCTGGAGAATGCGCCGCGGCTTGAGCGGCTTGCCAGCGAAGCCGCCCTGATCCACGGAAAACGGGTCGTCGGGTTGACCCACGCCGAGCTCAAGGTGATCCTCGCCCTGCTGCAAGGGCAGACGATAGGCGAGCAGGCCCAACGTCTCGGATTGAGCCAGAAAACGCTCTACACCCAACGGCTGGCTGGGGTGAAAAAGCTGGTGGAATGTCATCCGCATCTGGCCCCCCGCTTTCCGCGCACGCTGCTGCCGCGCTCATCCGCCAGCTCACTGTCGGCGTTTGAACAGGAATGGGTACAAGCGATCCACGATCGCCAGGTCTTCCCGGTTTTTCAACCTATCGTCGATAGTCGCTCACAGCTACAGGGGGTGGAGATCCTGATCCGCTGGCGCCACCGCGGCCAGGTACTTCACCCCCAGACCTTTCTGCCGCACTTCCGCGCCGACTACACCTGGCTGCTGCTTACGGCCTTTGTTCTGCAGGAGGCCGTGCAGAATATTAATGAGTATCCAGGCGCCTTCTATTTTTCGGTCAACATACCCTCCTCGCTCGCCGACAGTGACAGCCTGCTGCGGATGGTGGAAGCCGCTCGCCAGCAGCTTCGGCAGCCAGAGGGCGTGGCAAGGCTGGTGCTGGAATATGCTGAAACTATCGATTTTCGCCATCAGAGCCGCTCCGCCGCCCACGTGGCGCAGCTGCAACGTGCTGGCGTGCGCGTGATGCTGGACGACTGCTTTTCTCAGGGGAGCGTTATCTTTCCGGCGCGTCGACTGCACTTCAATGCGTATAAACTGGATATGAGCATCGTCAACGACGCCCAGCACGATCCAAAGGCGCTTGCGCTAATAAAAAGCCTGGCCTACTACTGCCAGTTAAGCGACAGTCGCTGTGTGGCGGAAGGGGTGGATTCACTGGCGAAATTTACGCAGTTAAAATCGCTGGGGATTGATCGCTTCCAGGGCTATCTGTTTTCACCACCGATGCGGCGCGAACATCTCCCGGATCTGATCCGCCGCTTTTCCCACCAGCGCGATCCGGCGGATCGTTGAGGGTGCGAGAAAAGCGCACCGGTTAGCACCGGTGCCGGTACGTCATGCGCGAATATCGTCGTATTCGCGGGTGTTATCGAATTCATGTTTGGCAAACGGGCAGAGAGGGATAATCTTCCGCTGCTCCTGGCGCATTTTTTCCACTACCTTCGCCACCAGCTGTTTCCCCACGCCCTGGCCTTTCAGGCTGGGATCAACATCGGTATGTTCGATAATGCTGAGGTGTTCGCCGGTGGGAACAAAAACAATCTCCGCCACCTGGTTTCCCTGCGCATCGTTAACATAAAATTTGTTATGCCCTTCCAGTATTTCCATCTTCTCCTCGCTTATTTATGACGATATTGCAGAGCGCCGCTCGGGCAGGTATCAATCACGTTTACCACCGTCGCGACATCCACTTCATCCGGGATAATCCACGGCTTACGCTTCAGGTTGAAGAGCTTCGCGCTGCCGCGCACGCAGTTCCCGGAATGCTGACAGATCGCCGTATTAAAGTAGACGTCGATTTTCTCCCCGGTGTAGGCCCGGTAGCCGGCTTCCAGTAATTCCTTATCCATGACATTGCCTCGGTCGTTTTTATCTTTCAGGCTAAGCATAGCCCTCGCCGTGGCGGCTGACTATGCGCAAGCGCGGGAATTGACGCCTCACATCATGCTCTCCCATCGCGCAAGGATCCCGCAGTCAACGATCGGTTGACTTTCATTCCCGCAACGAGGCGATTACACTCATGACACACTGGTATGATCACTCAGGGATGTTCCATTGAATCATATTGCCACCATCGCCCGCCCGGCGCGGTTACTGCTCGTCTTGCCGCTTTCCGGCTGCTCACTTTCGCCAGAGATCCCGGTATTGGGCGCTGCTTTTCCCGGCTGGTTTTTCTGCTTACTGGGCGGTGCGTTTTTACTGATCCCCTGCCATATCCTGATTACCCGTAAAGGCTGGCAGCCGCGCTTTTCTCCCCTGGTCTTCAGCTACGTCGCGCTGATGTTCCTGTTCGCCACGTTGCTGTGGTTTCTGTTTTTTGTTCACTGATCGCTTATGACAACTTCCCGCACTTCCCTGTTACGCAAAAAGTGGCCTCTGCTGGCGCTGGTCCTTGCCGCCATCCTGGCGCTGATCCTCGTTATCTGGCAGTTGCAAACCTCGCCGGAGACCAATGACGCCTATGTCTATGCCGATACCATCGATGTAGTGCCCGAGGTCAGCGGACGCATCGTGGAGATGCCCATTCGCGATAACCAGCGGGTGAAAAAAGGCGATCTGTTGTTCCGCATCGACCCCCGCCCCTATCAGGCAATGCTCGATGACGCGAAAGCCCGGCTGACGACCCTCGACGCGCAGATCATGCTGACCCAGCGCACCATCAAAGCGCAGGAGTATAACGCCCAGTCGGTGGCGGCCGCCGTCGAGCGCGCCAGAGCGCTGGTTAAGCAGACCACCTCCACGCGTATCCGCCTTGAGCCGCTGGTGCCGCAGGGGTTCGCTTCCCAGGAAGATCTCGATCAGGCGCGCACCGCTGAGAAAGCGGCGCGGGCGGAGCTGGAGGCCACGCTGCTGCAGGCCAAACAGGCCTCGGCGGCCGTGACCGGCGTGGATGCCATGGTGGCGCAACGCGCCGGGGTCCTGGCGCAAATCGCCCTCGCTGAACTGCATCTGGAATTTACCGAAGTGCGCGCGCCGTTCAACGGCGTGGTGGTGGCGCTGAAAACCACCGTCGGCCAGTACGCCTCGGCGCTGAAGCCGGTCTTCACCCTGCTGGATGACGACCGCTGGTATGTGATCGCGAACTTCCGCGAAACCGACCTGAACAACGTGCGCCCCGGCGTGGCGGCGCGGATCACCGTGATGACCAACCACAACCGGACCTTTAACGGGGTGGTGGATTCGGTCGGCTCCGGGGTCCTGCCCGAAGGTGGGAGCGTCATCGAAGGGCTGCCGCTGATCCAGAAAAGCATTAACTGGGTCCACGTCTCGCAGCGCTTCCCGGTGAAAATCGCCGTCAGCGATCCCGACCCGGAACTGTTCCGCATGGGCGCCTCGGCCAGCGCCGTGCTGCAGCCGTAGCCGGGCGACGCTATGTTTCCTCTCGCCCATTTTTTACGCCAGGAACTGCGCGACGCGCCGGGACGCGCCAGCTACACGCTGCGCCTGACGCTAAGCTGCGCGGTGCTCATCACCCTGTTTATGACCCTGCAGATCCCTTTCCTGGCCGTTGCGCTGATCGTCGTGTTCTACGTCAGCCAGCCTAACGTGTTGATGATTAAGCTGGTCAGTGTGGTCTTTTTTGTCACCGTCACCGTGGCGCTCGGCGGCGTGCTGCTGATCATCAAGTGGACCTATGACTACCCGCTGATCCGCCTGGCGGCCTCCGTGGCGCTCTTTTTCTGCGCCCTCTATCTGATGCGGGTGCTGGGCAAGCTGGGTCTGGCCTTTTTCGTGGTGGCGCTGGCGGTGATTTACGCTCAGACCTTCCCGTCGATGACCAGCCAGAGCGAGATCCTGGTGCGGCTGCTGCTTTGGCTGTGGGTGGCGATTAACACCGCGATCCTCGTCACCCTGCTGGTCAACGCCTGCTTTCAGCAGGCCTTTCCCGGTAACCAGTTTAAGGCGCGTCTGGCCGGGATGCTGCACGAGGTCGCCCGGCGGCTGGCGGCCCCGGACGCTGAAGCGCCACCGACCTTCGGCGAGACCGCCGCGCAGTTCAATCAGCTGCAGTCGCTATTCGCCCAGGCCAGCCGGGCGACACCGGAGATCGCCGCCGATCCCCAGGCCTGGCGCTCGCGGCTGGCCGCCACTTTGCGCTGCTACCAGCTGGCGGCCCTGCTGCAAGCAGACGAGGCGGATAGTGACGATCGCCAGCAGCTGTCGCAGGCGGTACTTCAGCTGAAGAACGCCCTTAGCGAGGGGCCGTTTGACGGCGCTATTCCTCCCCTGACGCTCAGCGGTCGCGGCGTCAATCGCGCTGTTCTGCAGGAGATGGCTACCACTCTGCAGCGGCTGGCGCAGGGTGAGCCGGTTGCCCTGCCGCAGGGTGAGGTGGAGAAGGCGCCCCTGCTGGCGCCGGACGCCTGGCGCAACCCGGCATATCTCCATTTTGCGCTCAAGACCCTGCTGGCGACCCTAATCTGCTATGTCTTCTATACCGCTGCCGACTGGCAGGGTCTACATACCATTATGCTGAGCTGCGTGATCGTCGCCCAACCCGGGCTGGGCGCCACGATGCAAAAGACATGGTTGCGCATCGGCGGGGCGCTGCTCGCCTCCCTGCTGGCGCTGCTGTTAATCGTCTTTGTCCAGCCCTGGACCGATTCGCTGACGGGCCTGCTGGCGATGTCCCTGCCGGTGCTGGCGCTGGCGGCGTGGATTGCCGCCGGCTCGGAGCGTATCGCCTACGCCGGGATCCAGATTGGTTTCACCTTTGCGCTGGCCTTTCTCAGCTGGTTTGCTCCGCTGACGAACCTCACCGAGCTGCGGGATCGGGTGCTGGGCATCCTGCTCGGGGTGCTGGTCTCCTCCATTGTTCATTTGTATCTCTGGCCGGACAGCGAAGCGCCGCAGCTGAAAACCCGCCTTGCGGCACTTTATCGCCGGCTGGCGGACTGCCTCGCCGCCCCGAAGGAGGCGGTTCCGCTGGCTCCCCTGCTTGTCGCCTTCACCGACAGCGAAGCGCTGATCCACCGGGTTCGCGCCGAACCGCTGGGCACGTATGCTCACCCCTGGCCCCAGGCGAAAGACTGGCCGATGCGCGCCACCCTCGCCCAGGCCGAGGAGATCGCCCGCCTCAGCGAAGGCTACCGACTCAACGCCACGCCGGGAGACCCGACCCTGGCCCGCTGCGCCGGACAGCTGCGGCGCTACGCTGAACGTATCGAACAGGAGGCGACGGCGCCTGGCGAACAGCTGACCGCCGACCTGACTAACCCCTTTGGCCCGGCGCTGGCCGCCGCGCTGGCCGCCCTGCCCGACTGGGGGCCGACACCGATAGCGACTGAGCAACAGGCTAAAACGTCATGATGATCCTTCCTTTCTCCGCGCGCCTGCGCGGCACTCTTTTTACCCTGACGCTGACGCTGCTCAGCGGCTGCGCGCTGATCCAGGATGAGCCTGCCCAGGTCGCCATCGTCAATCCTCAGCAGGCCCAGCTGGCGCAGGTGATCCACCTGGCGAACAGCGACTGGCCGGCCGCCCGCTGGTGGGAGGCCTATGATGATCCTCAGCTCAATATGCTGATCAACCGGGCGCTGCAGAACTCGCCGACCATGCAGGCCGCCCGGCTGCGCATCTCCCAGTCGCAGTCCACGGTGGAACTCGCCCGGTCGGCAATGGGCCTGCAGGCCACCGCCGTCGCGGCGCAAAACCGCCTGCGGATCACCGACAAATCCTTTAGCTGGCCCTACTCATACTCCCTGCCGGTGGATAAAAACGGCCCCTGGTATACGCTGAATACCGTTGGCGTCGGGGCGCAGCTGAATATCGATCTCTGGGGGGCCGATCGCGCCCGGGTCGCCGCCGCTATTGGCGAGAAAAACGCCCGGCTGGCGGAGACCGCCGGCATTGAGCTCGACATCGCCAGCAGCGTGGCGCAGCTCTATTTCGCCATGCAGGCGACGTTCCAGAAAATCGCGCTGCTGCAGGAGCTGGAGGGCATTGCCCGATTCTCGGTGGAAGCCCACGAGCACCGGACCCGGCGCGGCCTGGAAGACAGTGTGGATGTGGCCAACGCCCAGGCCGAACAGCTCGCCGCTCGCCAGCAGATCATTAGCGCCGAGGGGATGCTGACCCAGTATCGTGAAACCCTGCGGGCGCTGATCGGCGCCGATGCGCAGAGCATGCCGGCCATCCATCCGGTGGCGCTGCCGGCGCTCCAGGAGACGCTGCCGCCGTCGCTCTCTTTCGAGCTGCTGGCCCGCCGTCCGGACCTGCAGGCGCTGCGCGGCTACGTCACCGCCTCCCTGAGCCAGGTCGATGCGGCGAAAGCGGCCTTCTACCCCCATTTTGATATCAAAGCGTTCTGGGGCTATAACGCCCTGAGCGTCGGGGATCTGTTTAAGTCCTCTTTCCAGCAGATCAACCTGCTGCCCGGGCTGTATCTGCCGATCTTCGACGGCGGCCGTCTGAACGCTAATCTGCAGTCGGTACGCACCGCCAGCAACATCCTGATCAAACAGTACAACCAGGCGGTGCTGGATGCGGTTCGCGATGTCGCCATCAGCTCCAGCCAGCTTAACGACCTGAATCAGCAGCGCGCGCTGCAGCAGCTAAAAGTCACCGCGGCGCAGACCACCACCGATAGCGCTCGCGCCCATTATCAGCGCGGCCTCCTCAGCCGCTACGCCGCCGAAGAAGCCCGCCGGGCGGTCCTCGCCCAGCAGCTGTTGCTGCTGGACATTGAGGCCCAGCGGCTAAGCACCGACATTACCCTGATCAAAGCCCTGGGCGGCGGCTATCGAGGGCAGTAACAAGAATGCCTTCCCAATAGGGGAAGGCATTAAGCTGAAGAGGCGGGGTGGATGCGCGGCGATTACACCAGGGCGCGCAGCTCTTCCCGCATATAGGTGGAAAAGAATTCCGGATGCTTAATCACCAGCCGTTCGCCGGCGGCGACCCGTTCAGCCCACTCCGCCACTTTGTCGGTAAACCCAGCGCTCCAGCCCTGCTGTTGGCCGCGCGCAGCGACGTCGGCCGGGGTGGCGGGTACGCCCAGTTCTTTTAAATATTTGAGAATTCCCTTCGCGGTACTTTCATCCATAGACTGTGGTACTGGCTCAGACGTATTCATACCACCGATGAAATCCAATGCTTTATCAATGACTGCTGGCATAGGTGTGTCCTTATATTAACCACATAGTAAACCTGACTACACTATGGACCGGAAAGCGACGTGATTTCAAAGAACACGCTCACGTTATGGGACATCGCGCATTGTGAAAAGGGGATTTTGTTCTGCTGGGGCGGGGATTGGACAAAAAACAAGCCGGCCCCGTAGGGCCGGCCTGAGGATCGCGTCAGGCGTTGCTGAGGGATTTTTGCGCGGCGCTGGACCGACTGTTCTCCAGCATCCGGCGGACCGGGACAATCAGCACGGCCAGCACGGCGGCGCAGATCAGCAATGCGATGGAGCAGCGGGCGAAGAGGTCCGGCAGCAGCGACAGCTGATCGGCCTTCACATGACCGCCGATCAGGCCCGCCGCCAGGTTACCCAGCGCGCTGGCGCAGAACCACAGCCCCATCATCTGGCCGCGCATTCTCTCCGGCGCCAGCAGAGTCATGGTCGCCAGCCCAATCGGGCTGAGGCACAGTTCACCGAGCGTCAGCATCAGGATGCTGCCCACCAGCCACAGCGGCGACACACCGGCCCCGCCGTTGCTCAGGACGTTCTGCGCCGCCAGCATCATCAGGCCAAAGCCCGCCGCTGCGCACAGGATACCAATGACGAATTTGGTCATACTGCCCGGACGAACGTTTTTACGCGCCAGCGCAGGCCACGCCCAGCTGAATACCGGCGCGAGGAGAATGATAAACAAGGCGTTAATCGACTGGAACCAGACCGCGGGGATCTCAAAATCGCCGATCATCCGGTTGGTGTAGTCGTTAGCAAACAGGTTGAAGGAGGTCGGTTTCTGTTCAAACGCGGACCAGAAAAAGGCCGCCGAGACCAGCAAAATAAAGCATACCAGCAGGCGCGCCCGCTCTTTACGGTTGAGTCCGGCGAAGACGAACAGCCAGATGAAATAGAGCGCCACGGAGGCGGCAATTACATAGACCAGCACGCTGGCCACCGCCACCGGGTTAATCACGATCGTGCCCAGGCTGATAAGCGTGACCAGCACCGCCACTCCCAGAGCCAGCGCCAGCAGCCACGCTCCAACGCCATTCTTTTTCGCCACCGGGCTGTTCCAGGTGGAATCGAGGCCAACCTCCGCGTCATAGCGCTTCATCGACGGTACGGCAAAGACACGGAAAATGATCAGCGCCACCAGCATCCCGATCCCCCCGATGCCGAAGCCCCAGTGCCAGCCATGCGATTTGATAAGCCAGCCAGAGATCAATGGCGCGATAAACGAGCCGATGTTGATCCCCATGTAGAACAGCGAAAAACCACCGTCGCGGCGCGCGTCGCCCTTTTTATACAGGGTGCCGACCATCACCGAGATACAGGTTTTAAACAACCCGGAACCCAGGACGATAAACATCAGACCGATAAAGAACAGATCGTTGCCCAGCCATGCTGACAGAGCGATCGACAGGTGCCCCAGGGCGATCAGGATAGAGCCGTACCAGACGGCGCGTTGTTGGCCAAGCCAGTTATCCGCCAGCCAGCCGCCCGGCAGCGCGGCCAGATACATACTGCCGGCAAAAATCCCAACGATCGCCGAGGCGTTCTCTCGCGCCAGGCCCATGCCGCCGTCGTACACTGTCGCCGCCATAAACAGGATCAGTAAAGGACGGATGCCGTAAAACGAGAAGCGCTCCCACATTTCAGTGAAGAACAGGGAGCCCAGCGGATAAGGATGGCCGAAAAAGGTACGGCTTTCGTTTTTATTAACAGAGGAATGCATAAATTCTCCAGGTAAGGTGCGCCGCAGCGCAAGTTAACCGTATAAAGCAGGCTGACGATTTATAATTTGTTTGTATTAACATCAAACACGAGCATTTTTAACCATTTGATAACCACGCAATGGTTTTGTCCAGCCCCTTACCTTCCCTTTTTAGATGAAAAGTCGACAAACATCTAGTTTTACAGATTTAATGTTCGCAATAATGCAAACGACGTTGACTTTATATCATTACGCACAAAACGAAATTTTACCCATTAAAAACAAGCAGTTAATAATTTATCGAGAGACATAAACCACTGGCGCAGAGGCGGTGTATAACGGCAGGAAAAGTAAGGGAAACAGACTGGATAGTGGAGAAATAGCGCTAAGCGAGAATATTGTCAGCAATCCAGGCGCTACATACCTGGAGAGCCTACCATACAGCAGGTTTAACACGGCATGCCGGCTGCTACAGCCGGCGCCATTCTGCGCGCTATTTCACACGCTGCCCTGCGGCATCAATGACTGGCTCACCGTCCTCCTTCACGAATGCGCCTTTTTGCGGCGCCGTCAGGATCTCCAGCACCACCTCTGACGGGCGGCAGAGTCGGGTGCCCTGCGGCGTCGTTACGATCGGACGGTTAATCAGGATCGGATGCTGAAGCATAAAGTCGATTATCTGGTCGTCAGTAAACCGGTCTTCCGCCAGGCCCAGCGCGTCGTAGGGTTCGACGTTTTTCCGCAGCAGCGCGCGCACCGGGATCCCCATCGCGGCGAGCAGCTGGCGCAGCTCATCACCCGACGGCGGCGTCTCCAGATAATAGATAATGGTGGGCTCGGCGCCGCTGTTACGGATCAGCGCCAGCGTATTACGCGAGGTGCCGCAGTCAGGGTTATGGTAAATGGTGATGCTCATAGTACGTTCTCATGGCTGGTTGAAGGAGAGACGCAGCGCCAGCGCGGCCAGCGTCACAAGCAGCACCGGCAGGGTCATGGTGATGCCGCAGCGGAAATAATACCCCCAACCGATGGTGATGTGCTTCTGCGCCAGCACATGCAGCCAGAGCAGCGTGGCCAGGCTACCAATTGGCGTGATCTTGGGCCCCAGATCGCAGCCGATGACGTTGGCATAAATCATGGCCTCTTTGATCGTCCCTGTTGCCGCGCTGCCATCAATCGACAGGGCGCCGACCAGTACGCTGGGCATATTATTCATTATTGAAGAGAGGAAGGCCGACAGGATACCGGTGCCCAGCGTCGCGGCCCAGAGCCCGCGCTCCGCCAGCATGTTCAGCACCGTGGTCAGATAATCCGTTAACCCGGCGTTTCGCAGACCATACACCACCAGATACATTCCCAGCGAGAAGATCACTATCTGCCACGGGGCGCCGCGCAGCACCTTGCCGGTGTTAATTACCCGCCCGCGCTTCGCGACAGCAAACAGGATCCCGGCGCCGAGCGCCGCGATGGCGCTGACCGGGATCCCCAGCGGTTCAAGGACGAAAAAGCCAGCCAGCAACAGCAGCAGCACGCCCCAGCCGGTGCGGAACGTCGCTGGATCTTTTATCGCCGTGGCCGGCGCTTTTAGTAACGCCATATCCCAGGCCGGCGGGATATCCTTGCGAAAGAACAGGTGCAGCATCGCCAGGGTGGTGAGGATCGCCGCGAGATCGACCGGCACCATCACCGAAGCGTACTCCCTGAAGCCGATGGCAAAGAAATCTGCCGAAACGATATTCACCAGATTCGACACCACCAGCGGCAGGCTGGCGGTATCGGCAATAAATCCGGCGGCCATGACAAAGGCCAGCATCGTTCCCTTGCTGAACCCCAGCGCTCGCAGCATGGCAATCACGATTGGCGTGAGGATCAGCGCCGCCCCATCGTTGGCAAACAGCGCCGCCACCGCCGCGCCGAGCAGGATAATCCAGGTAAACAGCAGACGACCCCGGCCTCTTCCCCAGCGGGAAACGTGCAGCGCGGCCCATTCGAAAAAGCCAGACTCATCAAGCAGCAGGCTGATAATGATAACGGCGATAAAGGTGGCGGTCGCATTCCAGACGATATGCCATACCACCGGGATATCGGCTACCTGTACGCCACCGGTGGCCAGCGCCAGCGCCGCGCCAAATGCCGCGCTCCAGCCGATCCCTAACCCCCGCGGCTGCCAGATCACCAGCACCAGGGTCAGGATAAAAATCGTACCTGCCAGCAACATCGTTCCTCCGCCAATCACATTCGAAAAATCATATATGTTAAGATAAATTTTTTACCGGCAACCCGGCCCGCCAGCCAGTCTGCTGATCATCAGCCGCACATCCTCCTGCTGACTGAGCCAGGCCTGCTCAATCACCTGCGCCGCCCAGGCCGGCATCTGCGGAGAGAGGCGGTAATGGACCCACTTACCCTGTTTACGATCCAGCAGCAATCCGCTCTCACGGAGCATCGCCAGATGGCGGGAGATCTTGGGCTGGGACTGGGCGAGCGCCGTACAGAGATCGCACACGCACAGCTCTCCACGCGCCTTGAGCAGCAATACGATCCCCAGCCGAGTTTCATCGGCGAGGTTTTTGAACAGTTGCAGGGGCAATAAAGACATGATTTCTCCTCAAGCGTGACGGACAGCATACGGGGCCACAAAGAAAGATCAATATACATGCGAAAAAACATATATATTAATTCACGTCTGCGATGAGCATCCGGGATGTTGCGCCCCGCCATCCCTGCTAAATAGCACGGAAAAATGCCGCGTTTTCTTTTATCCATCATCGAAATATGTCAGGCTGGAGATCCCATTGGATTGCCAGGGCTTTCAGGATGAGTACGATTTATGTGGTTGTTTTAACGTATATAAAACCGCTCGAAGAGGTTGACCGTGCGATCCCCGCCCACATCGAATGGCTCAAAAAAGGCTATGCCGACGGCCTCTTTCTCGCCTCCGGCCGCCGTATTCCCCGCACCGGCGGCGTCATTCTGGCAAAATGCGATAGCCGGGAAACTCTGCAAGCGCGTCTGAGCCAGGATCCCTTCCAGCAGCTGGGTCTCGCCCGTACAGAGATTATTCCCTTTGAGGCCAGCATGGCGTCACCCGCGCTGCAGTCGCTGTTATAACCCTGTCTGAAAGCATATCCCGGAGGAAAAATGCAGCCGTACTTTCACTGGATCAATGAACCTGCCGAGTGGCGCCGCGATTCCGACGGCCTGACGGTGGTCACTAATAAGCATACCGACTTCTGGCGCCATACCTGGTATGGCTTCGAGCGCTTCTCTGGCCATCTCTATGCCGCAGAAGTGGCGGGCGATTTTACCCTGCAGGCAAAAATCTGTGCGGATTTCACCACGCTTTACGACCAGGCCGGGCTGATGATGATGGCCGACGAGCAGACCTGGCTGAAGGCGGGAATTGAATTCAATGACGATGCCCCGGCCATCGGCAGCGTACTGACGCTAACCCACTCCGACTGGGCCACCGGGCTTTTCCCCGGCGACCCGCGCACCTTCTGGCTGCGGCTGACCCGCAAGGGCGACGCGTTAAGGCTGCAGTATTCAACCGACGGCGAGCGCTGGCCGCTGCTGCGGCTCGGCTACTTTCCGCCAGGCCCGGTGAAAGCGGGCGTCATGTGCTGCTCACCGGAGCGTGGCGGACTGGCGGTTGCGTTTCAGGATATTCAGCTTTCCCCGCCGCTGGACAAAGCGCTGCACGATCTGAGCTGAACGCTAGCGGGAAGACCCGACTTTCTCTGCATCATCCGCGGCATGCATTATCAGGAAATCAATCAGGGCTTTCACCCTTTTCGTTCTGCCTGCGTTTTTTGGGTAATAGAGATAAACCGGCGGATAGGTTTTCCAGTAGTCCTCCATCACGGGAATAAACTGCTCACGATCGGGCTGTAATTGCAGGATTGGTTCAAATAAACGGCCAATCCCCAGTCCGTGGCGAATACCGTCGGCCATGACGTCAATATCATTGCTGATTAACTGTCCGGGCATCTCGACGGTGAGCTGCTCGCCGTGGTCATTGAGGATCAGCGGCAGGATGCGGTTGTTGGTAATAAAGCGATAGCCAATCAGCCGGTGATGATGGAGATCGGCAGGCATCGCGGGCACGCCATATTCGGCAAGATAGGCAGAGGAGGCGTATAGCCCTTCACGAAACGGCTTCATTAACGGGCGGGCGACCACGCCGCCTTCGAGAATATCGCCAAAGCGGATCCCAAGGTCGAAACGTTCTTCAATAATATTGACGGTACCGTCATAGACCGATATTTCCAGCTGGATCCCCGGATATTGCTGACAAAATGCCGCCATCGCCGGTTTGAGAATAAGCAGGTAGGCAAAGCGCGAGAGGGTTATTCTCACTGCCCCGGAGGGCTCCTGATTCTGGTCGCGGATGATTTCCAGCGACTTTTCCAGTGTCTCCACCGCCGCGGCGGTCTGCTCCAGCAGCTGTTGCCCGGTTTCCGTCAGCTCGATACGCCGGGTAGTGCGCACAAAAAGGGGGTGGCCAATATGCTCCTCCAGCAGCCTGAGCGCATTGCTGACCGACGGCGGCGTGATTTCGAGCTTGCGCGCGGCGGCCGAGATATTGCCCTCGCGCGCAATGCTCTGAAAGATGCGTATCTGATTATAAAGCGCGTTATTCATAGCATCTCCTTAAGACACCCTCGCCTGATTATTAAGTACAGGCTAAATATTCTTAAGTCAATGACCGCCTAATCTTCCCCCCCTGCGGCTCGTATACTTTTGTCTCTTCCCGCTGACAACGACTTTCCGGAGACAACTATGCGAATTTTATGTCTGGATATCCCTGCCCCCGGCGCGACGCTGGAACACTATGCGCCGCACCTTACCGCAGAAGCCCTGCACGCCTGGGGACTGTACAAGTCAGGCTTTATTCGCGACATCTATTTCCGTCAGGATCGACCCGGCGTCGCTATTTTCCTCGAGTGCGACACCGTGGAAGAGGCGAATAATGTCATGGCCGAATTTCCGCTGGCAAAAGCGGGTCTATTAACCTTCGAGTGTATTCCACTCGGCTCGTTTATTAGCTGGGAAAATCTCTTCTCCGCTGAATTTAAACATCAGGAGTAACGTTGGGAATGGCTCATATTCTTGTCGTTTCCGGGCATCCGGATCTTAACCATTCCATCGCCAACGCCACCATCCTCGATGAGCTGGCGACCGCCCTGCCTGATGCGGAAATCCGTCGTCTGGACTGGCTCTATCCGGACGGCAAATTCAACATCGCCGCTGAGCAGGAAAGCCTGCTGCAGGCGGATGTGATTGTCTGGCAGTTTCCCTTTAGCTGGTATGGGCTGCCCGGGTTAATGAAACAGTGGCTGGACGAGGTATTTGTCCACGGCTTCGCCCATGGCTCAACGGCGAAACTGGGTGGTAAAAAGTTGATCCTCTCCTTCACCACGGGAGCGCCACAGGCGCTCTATACCGCTGACGGTTTCTTTGGCCATGCCGTTGAGGAGTATCTCCTTCCCTTCGAGACCACGGCCAGGCTGTGCAATCTTGAGCTGCTGGCGCCGGTTTATACCTGCGGTATTAGCTACGCCGACCGGGATGCCGACAAAATCGCTCAGCAAAAAACGCTTGCCCGGGAACACGCGGCCAGACTGATCGCGCGGCTTAATACTCTGGTGGAATAACCCAAAGGGAGAAAATAACGATGCAGTATACCCGGCTCGGGAAGAGTGATTTACTGGTCTCCCGTATCTGCATGGGATGTATGGGGTTTGGCGATCCGTCAACGGGTCAGCATCGCTGGACGCTGGACGAAACAGCCAGCCGGGACATCATCCGCCACGCTCTGGAACAGGGCATCAATTTTTACGATACCGCCATCGCCTATCAGAACGGCTCCAGCGAACGGTACGTTGGCCGGGCGCTGCGGGAGATGGCAAAACGCGAGGAGGTGGTGCTGGCCACCAAGTTTCTGCCACGAACCGCCGCGCAGATTGCCGAGGGGATCAGCGGAAAACAGGCGATAGCCCGCTCGCTTGACCAGAGTCTGCGAAACCTCGGGATGGACTACATCGACCTCTACATCTACCACATCTGGGATTACAACACCCCGGTTATCGACGTGCTGGAGGCGCTGCACACCGCAGTGACCGCCGGCAAGGTGCGCGCGATTGGCATTTCCAATTGCTATGCCTGGCAGCTGGCGAAGGCGAACGCCCTTGCCGAACGCGAAGGGCTGACATCCTTTGTTTCTGTGCAGAGCCACTACAACCTGATTATGCGTGAAGATGAACGAGAGCTGTTCGGGCTGTGCGCAGAAGAGGGTATCGCCATGACTCCCTATAGCGCGCTGGCCAGCGGCCGTCTCTCCCGCTTAGAAGGCCACACGCGGCGAGAGGTGGAAGATGATTATGCCCGGGGCAAATACGACGGCACGGCAGAGCAGGACCGGATCATTATTGCCCGCGTCGCTGAACTTGCCGAACGGCATCAGGTCTCCATGACCGAAATTTCGCTGGCCTGGCTGCTGACTAAAGTCACCGCCCCGGTGATCGGCGCCACGCAAAAACATCATGTTGACGGCGCGGTCAACGCTGTAGCCCTTCAACTGAGCCCGGAAGACATCCGTTATCTGGAAGAAGCCTATCAGCCGCACTTCCTCACAGGCGTGATGGCGCAAAACACGCCGCAAGCCAAAGACCATCCTCAGGTGTGGACGCGCTAACGATCCGCCCTGCGGATCGGAAAGGAGCAAATATGAAAAACGTGATTGCCGCGGCAGCCTTGTCGCTTGTGCTGTCTGATTTTGCTTATGCCCACGAACAAAGAGATGAAGCTATGATGAAAATTACCCCTTCCACCCTTGCGGACGCTGATATTCAAGCGGTCTCCCCGGCGCTGGCGCGCTTCGGCCGCGAGGCCATCAGCAACGACCTCTGGCAACGTGACGCCCTGTCCGCCCGCGACCGTAGCATCGTGACCGTAGCGATGCTGATTGCCCGCAACCAGCCAGGCGAGCTGAAGCACTATATTGCCGTTGCGCTCGATAGCGGCGTGACGCCAGCGGAAGTGTCAGAGATCATTACTCACCTCGCCTTCTACGCTGGCTGGCCCAATGCGATGTCAGCCGTCAGCGTCGCTAAAACCATCTTTGAAGCCAGGGGCGTGACGGCAGAGGCCCTGCCCGCCGCCTCGCCAACGCTGCTGCCACTCAATGAACAGGTAGAGAAACAGCGTGCAGACACCGTGGAAAAAAATGTCGGCCCCATTTCGCCTGGCCTGGTTAAATTTACCGCCGACCCGCTGTTTCTCGACCTCTGGCAACGGCCCGCGCTTACGCCCCGCGACAGAAGTCTGGTGACGGTCAGCGCGTTAATCGCCGCCGGACAGAGCGCGCAGATTGGCTACCACCTAAACAGAGCTATGGATAATGGGCTTTCGGCTGAAGAGGCCGGAGAAGTAGTCGCCCAGGCGGCGTTCTACGCGGGATGGCCAAATGCGTTTACCGCCGCCCCGGTGGTCGGTGAGGTATTACGATCGCGCGAGAGCAAAACTGAATAAAAAAGAATAAAGGACAGGGAAGCTGTCCTTTATTTATCGTTAATTGTTAATTTAAAGGTACCACGAGGGCTTTCGATTAGGTCTCGCGGAAAGAACATAAACGGTCTATCGAAGTATGGAGACTTCGATCGTGAGTCTGTTCACATCGCTCATTGAGAAAATTGCCGTTCTGTATGCCGTCATGAGTCTCATCCTTTGAAAGCAGCGATCGCTGTGGCGAGACGGTAGCGCGGACATGTCTATTTGGTCCAGAGATGGACATCTCAATTTAGCTACTACACCGCTACTTCGATTGATGTATTTTATATTAAATATCAATGAATTGAATTATACATTTAATATAAATTGATGTTATAGCAATCGCTATACAGGCTCCTTAGTCATGACTGACCGGGCCACACCGCATATCGCAAGAATTTGCTCTCTCAGCCAGCGGTGACCGGGGTCGCGTTCCATTCTTGGGTGCCACATCTGCGATACCGTAATACGACGGCTTTTGAACGGCAGCTCGAAAAGGTGTACCTGGTCCGTTACCTGCTGATTGAGTAAATAGAGTGCGGGTATCATGGCGATAAGATCCGATTCCAGCGCCACGGAAAGTGCTGTCGGAAATCCCGGTACGACGCTCGCAATTTTACGTTTTGTCCCCAGTTCGGCCAGCGCATCGTCAACGGATCCGTGTAACGCGCCCTCGGGTGACGCTACCACATGGCCCCAGGCGACATAATCACTCACGCCTATTTCAGCCTGCTTAGCCAGCGGGTGCCCTTTACGGACGACGCCAACAAACCGATCCTCAAACAGTCGTTGCAGCCGTATTTCTGGCCCCATATTACTCTGAACGCCAATCTCCAGATCAACCAGCCCTTCCCGAAGATAGCGCGACGTTTTTTCCGGCTTAGGCGCAAAGCGTATACAGACGTCCGGCGCGGCGTCGGCCACAGCCGCTATAAGCGCAGGCCCAAACGCCACCACAAAACCATCGTTTGCCCTGATGGTAAAAAGACGCGCCAGATTTTGCGCGCTGAACGTTTCAGTTGAGGGCTGTAATACCGCCCTGGCATCGTGCACTGCACGCCTGGCGCGATCCCGGGTCGCTTCGGCCCACGGGGTCAGTACCATGTTACGCCCGGCGCGTACCAGGATCGGGTCTCCTGTGACATCGCGTAACCTGCTTAATGTCCGGCTCATGGCCGAAGTGCTGAGGTTCAGACGACGAGCCGCACCTGCGACACTCGCTTCACTCAGCAATATGTCGAGAGCTACCAGCAAATTAAAATCGGGATCAGACATTACCCTTCCTCCCAGCACATTAAGATAAGGCGTTTGATGCAACAATAAAGTGAAAATAGTGCGCCTTCCGCCTGGTAAAAGCCATCTTTATAGTTTTGTCATCCATACACTCTTCTCAGAGGACAAATGATGACGCTCTTTTCCAGTCAACCCGGCGACGAAGGACTGCCTGGCCCGGCGCGCGCACGGGTGATGGCCGCAATAATGACCACCACCTTAATGGGCGTGTTTGATGGCACCATGATCAACATTGCCCTGCCCTCCATGGCTCAGGAGATGCAGGTACCTGCCAGTATTGCCGTCTGGTTCGCCAACGGGTATCTGCTGGCGGCTGCGATGACGCTGGCGATATTCGCGGCGCTTGCGGCCCGTCTGGGTTATCGCCCCGTATTTCTGGCGGGCCTGACGACCTTTATCCTGACATCACTGGGTTGTGCGCTGGCGAATAAGCCCGAAGTGCTTATCGGTATGCGCGTGCTTCAGGGGATCGGCGGCGCGGCGACGCTGAGTATTGCCCCCGCAATACTCAGGTCCGTATTTCCCGGACGCTTACTTGGCCGCATTCTGGGGTTCCATGCCCTGCTCATTGCCTCGAGCTCCGCTATCGGCCCGGTATTGGGCGGTACGATCCTTCACACCCTTAGCTGGCAATGGCTGTTTGCGATAAACGTTCTTCCCGGCACCCTCGCCTTACTGCTGGCGGTCAGAGCGCTGCCGCGGGATGCGATCCATATGCAGGCGCCCTTCGACACCGTGGGCGCCATATTGTCGGCGCTGCTGTTGGGTTCGACGATCATGGCGGCGAACAGCCTACAGAACGCTATTTCTCAATTCGGCAGCCTTTGCTGGATGGCTCTCGCTGCGCTGAGCGGCATGGCTTTTATCTGGCAAATCCGCCGCACGGGTCATCCCTTACTGCCGCCGAGCATGTTTAAAAATGAACGTTTTACCCTCGCGGCCTTCACGTCGATGGTTGCTTTTGTCAGCCAGGGGATCACCTTTATTGCGCTACCCTTCCTGTTTCAGAGCGAATACGGCTACAGTCCGGTAGTGTCTGCCCTGCTGTTTACGCCGTGGCCATTAGGGATCGTGCTGATTGCGCCGCATGCAGGCCGTTGGGCGGACACGATATCAGCCCCGGCGATATCCACCCTGGGGCTGGTGATATTTGTCGTCGGTTTGATCCTGCTGGCGACGTTACCCGCCAGACCTTCAATGTGGGATATCTGCCTGCGAAGTCTGGTATGCGGAATAGGGTTTGGCTGCTTTCAGAGTCCCAATAACCGGGAAATGCTCTCAAACGTTATTCGTGAGCACGCGAGTTATGCGTCCGGTGTTTTATCCATTATGCGCACTTTCGGGCAGTGCCTGGGAGCCGCCGCCGTAGCCGTTCTGCTGGCAGCAGATGAAAGGTCAATTCATGTTGCGCTGTGGAGCGCCGCCGCGGCCTCTGCGGTATCGGTCGTCGTCAGCGCGAGCCGGTTGCGAAAAATCACTCATCCTGCGGAAACAGGATAAGTGCGAAAATATCACTAAACGCTACGACTCCAGCGCCAGCAGCGCAAAACGCCGATCCCGCAACCAAAGTGGAGTCCTCCGCCGGAGTTCAATAGACTAACAGAATGCTATAACCGCTGATTTATTAAGGGAAAATTGAGTTTGGTAGACTTCAGGAGACTTGAATTTGGAGCGGGCGAAGGGAATCGAACAAAAATCCATTCCACTTCTGTAACCTACTGACAGATAACGATATTGCGATCAGCATAGGTAACTGATTACGTGATAATAGAGGATCATTATCGTGTCAATCAAGGGCCAGGCGTACTTATACAAGCGAAAAGACGGAATCTGGATGTTTCAGATCTTCGTACCGAAGTACCTCAGATTTTTATATCCGTGCCGGATGTGGCGTAAAACCACCTCAACCCGCGATCTTAATGAGGCTCGACGGTTCAGAAACCATCTGTTGTTAGAATGGGAAGAGCTAAAGCGGAAGTACAATCCGAGCAACCCTGATCAGTGGTTGCAGCAGTCAATAGCCGCCTTGCATACCGAAGGGAAGAAGAACAAGAGCCGCCCTCAGCCTGTAGCGCGATCCTGTTCTATTCCCACTCTGTGCCTCTTACGGGACGAATACGCCGAAAGCTACAAAGACCGCCGCTCTTATTCAACGTTAAGCAAATCAGCGCGAGCCGTTGAGCTATTCCTTGAAAGTGCCAAACAACCGGACATTGCCTTAGAAAGGATAGGTCGTCGCCTGGTGACTGAGTTTCTCGAAGCTCAAAAGGAGAAGGGAGCCGCCGATCAATCTCGTCAAAACTGGCTAACGTGTTTAGGGAGCCTCTACGAGTTTGCAAAGCGCCGCTACGATGGCATACCAGATAGCAACCCTTTTCACGGTCATAACCTCGAAGCAAGGCGAACAATCGAGAGCTATCAGCCGTTTGAGCCTGACCAGATTCAAAAGCTACTTAATGCAGCAGAGCCGGAGATCAGGAACATCATCATTATGGGCCTGTATTCAGGATGCCGCCTTGATGAACTGGCAAGCCTTAAGAAATCAGAGATCCAGACGGTGGAAGGGGTACGATGTTTCTACATCTCGAAGTCAAAGACGAAAGCAGGGATCAGGTATGTGCCGATTCACTCCCAACTTTCTGCGATTGTCGATGAATACCTGAGACACAGTTACGGCGAATACCTATTCCCACACGCTAACAAGATAAACAGGAAGGATGGTAAGAAAGGGCCGTACTACTCCCAAAACTTCACAAGACTGCGTGACAAGGTTTTGCCTACCGCTACAGATCGGCAATGCTTCCACAGCTTGCGCGGGATGTTCATCACCTGCCTTGACCGTGCAGGAGTGCAGGAAACACGGATCGGCAGTATCACCGGACACACTGAACAGAAAGCGAAAACCGAAGCATTCCGCACCTATTCCCAGGGGGCGAGCATGGAAGAGTTAGCAGGGTATGTGGAGATGGTGGATTATCCAGAAATCATCTTTCCAGAAACGAAAAAAGGGGCGTAAGCCCCTTAATTTTTTAAAACTTCGTAGTAACAGTGTCAGATTCAGTTTTCTTAGGTGCATTGTTCACTACCTTCTGTTTAACAGTCCCGCCTACAGATTTATTTCCCTGCGTTTTAGTAGCAATCACATTAACTGTAGCAGTTCTAACAAGCCTGATCTGTTCAAATTCAAGATCGAATTGCATAGCAAATTCAGATTTATAATCGTAACTGATGCCAGAGAGAATGACATTCTCATACACTTTGTGCTCTGTCACTAATGTAATAGGTTGACGACTATCAAAGATTTTATCAAGATACTGGATAGCCTGAGAAATACGAGTACCATTAACGCCAGCACTGTATAATAAATCTTTCTCAAGCCTTACCGGAGTTTCGGTAATAACCCCAGATAGCTTGAATGTATTATTCTTAATCTGAACGTGATCGCTCACTTCTGCCCCGCTCTCAACGGGATAGCTTGTAATGTCTGCCTGTCTGCGTATTCCGGTATCGGTGACAGCATCAAACACAATAGCCTGATAGTTTTGAATGTAGCTATCAGAAGCTGGATTATAAACAGATGCGAGGATAGTGAATCCGTTTTCACCTTTATTACGGGTAGCACTGCTGTTATTACTGTTCTGAGTTGAATTGATTCGGGAAGAATCGCCCCCGATTGTTAAACTTCCTGGTGTTGCCATTTTATTTTATTCCTTATGAAGAGGGGCAATTAGCCCCCCGTCCCTTGTCCAGATGAAATAGCCAGCACCATACGCTGATTGTTATCATTGATACGCTGATCAACGGTAGCATTTAGCATGTTTCCGAATGTCGGATCAGGGGCAATAGTGAGAGAGATCATTCCTTCCGGTAGGTTATTTTGTAATACCACTGGCTGAACCACTGTATTTTTAGCTGGCGGTGTCGCAGTAGCCGCTGCCGATTGTTTCAACATAGAAACAGGAGAATAATCACCGTTGGCGCTCTGAGCGTAACTGCTAACATCCTGCGCCCCGCTTGTACCGTTCCACCATTCACGCATTGTGTCGAATACATTATGCTCATGTGTGCCGTCTGCTTTAGGCTGGCTGGCTCCGTAGGCGTTAGCCACTGGATTACTCCCAGGTTGTGCAGGTGCTGACGTTGTGCCGTAATGCTGGCTCACCGCCTCTTTAGTAGTGTTGTCACCGTTCAGGAGATTCAGCTTACCAGTGATCCAGTTGGTTAGCTTCATCAAGCCGGATACAAGATCACCGGCTGCTGCCCCTGCTCCCTTGAAGAAGGGTAACGCCTCCTGCATAGCTTCCTTCCACTCTTTAACCGTCGCAGGGTCGAGAGACTCCATGAAGCCTTCGAAGAATGCCAGCTTCTGGCTATCGGAGAGAATGCTAAGTTCCTGATTGAATTTGCGGTACGCTACAAGTTGATCTTGCTGCTCCTGGTTCAACCATTGACCGTTACGCTTGAGCACGTCCACCTGATCAGTGAGTGCCTTACCTTGATTGCGGAAAGCACCCACATACAAACCCATGTCATCACCAAGCTGTTCCAAAGATGCGAGGATTTGCTCAGAGGATTTCCCTTGTTTTTCCAGGGTGTTAACATAGGCAGAGGTAAAGCCCATCGGGTTTGTTTGGTATCGGCGTAAATCGTCCATCGTGAATCCGGCAGTGTTCACTGCTGACAGAATCCCCTGATCACCACCTTTGTATTGACCAGATTTCTTATCGTATTTAGCCTCATTGAGAGTTTGACCGATGCGATCCTGGATATCCTTATAATTATCAAGGAGTTTTCGCTGACCTTGAATACCCATTCCCGAATCGATCCCGTTAGCCGTAGCGTATTGGCTTTGGGCTTGTAGGGCGTTGTAATCAACGTTTCCCAGCTTCGCACGTTGCACAATCTCGCTGCGCTCTTCCTGGGCTGTAACAGCCTCTTTACCCCATGAATAAGCACCATACGCAGCCGCACCGATACCAGCGCCAGCAAGCGCACCAGTGCCTAACCCCATAAGCCCGCCTGTAATCGCTCCAGAGCCACCTACAGGAGCCGTAGCGCCTCGTTTAGCTGCTTCCCTACGTTCAGCGTTAATGCGTCTGTAGCTCTGCTGTAAGCGCTTAATCTCGCTGTTCTGGCGTTGTAGGGAGATCGTGCCGCTGGCATAGGCTTTGGTGATCCGTGACGCTGCAAGCGCGGCCTGTGTTAGTTCAACATTGGTAAGGTGCTGCATTGATTTAAAGCTGCTGGCTGTATCTAAGAGCCGCAATTCAGCCCGTTCACGACGAGCCGCCGAACGTGCGGCCTCTTTCGCTGCCTGTGCCTCTGCTCTCGCTTTAGCCTTTGCTGCTCGCTCTGCTTCACGCTGGCTGTTATCACGAGGCTTTGACGCTTTTTTATTAATGCGATCTAATTCCCTTTCAGCAGACTTTAGCCCCTGGCTGAATCTCTTCATGTTTATTGTGGGATCTTTAATACCTTTCGCTTTTTTCTGAATCTGGTCAAAAGCGTCCATAGCTTGCTTCATTGAATTACGATCAACGGTGAATGTCACCGTGTTATTAATTTTAGATGTGTTAATCTCAAGCATGATTATTCACCGCCTTTCTTATCTAAAAAATGGTGAATCGCTTGCTCTACAGTTTCACCACGAAAAATACGTTGTCTCACGCCGTTATAGTCAACATCTAATAATCTGCACATTGCAGCAACATTTAATAAGCCTTCGGCATCAGAGGCCGATAATTGAACATGCAGCCCTCTTGCAGATTTCAAAATTAATTGCATCTTTCTTTCCTCTTATTCTGGAAATAAAAAAGGGGCAAGGGCTGGCGCATTTGCTTTGCGTGTTCCAGTTCCCTACGCCCCCTGATTAAAAGCTCTTCTGTTATTTTCCAGACGTGAAGAGCTAACGTCTATCGCTCATTATTCTGAGGCTTTAATGTGAACGGAGAAGTTCAGGCCGTGGTTAACTGGCAGTGCTGAGTTTTCCGAGATCACGTTAATCGCGTTTCCGCGCTCGCTTTCGAAGCTCCAGCTATAAACTTCCGCAGGTGCTGCATTAAGAAGTTCGAACGTTGACGAAGCCGCGCCGTAAATGTTGGTATAAATTCCGCTACCCTTAGCAAATTGCGGGATAGCGATAGCATCAGCATCACCCATCTGTGCGATCAGTAATGGGTCAGTGACTTTGATCACATCTACGTTACTCCCCGGAATGCTAAAAGTGCTCACGCCTGGCAGGAGGTCACGACGCTGGAATACTACGTTCCCTTCATCAAGTGGGCTGACATAGCGGAAAGCCGCTTCCATTGCAGGGCTGAAACGCAGATCGCTATAGAACGAGGATTTAGCAAAAACAATAATTCTCTCCACTGCCGCCGCCTGGCTTTGTGCCGCTTCGGTGATTTGGCTCACCATGTCGTCAATGGCACGTAGAGTGCTGCTATCGGTAGCTGACAGATCAAGAGTGGCATTCATCGGGGCTACGCCGAACAGGTCGCCAAAGTCGATTAACAGATCGTCTGTCTTAGGCGTATACACCTGACCAGAGAACAGGCTCCGAGCAAGGTAGCTTTCACGAGTGCGCATAAACGCTACAGCGTGTTTATTCATGTAATCGCTGTAAATGTCCGTCACTGTTTCTTGAATGTCGCTTCCTGGCTTACGTTTGCCCTGAATGTCTGCCGGAGTGATCACGTCTTCGCGTAGGAAATACGGAAGCTCAATAAGCCATTCTTTACCGCTCTGACGTGCTGTTACGTTATGCTCATTCGAGAAACGCGCCGTAGGCTGGTTATAAAGGCTGGTGTTATCTTCCAGCAGACGGGACACACTCACTTTATGAGATGTAACTCCGTCGCCATCAAAAATGTTTAGTGACGACAGTAAAAAATTGCGGGTACTGGTTAGCCCGAATAGTGGACTAAGATCCACAACTTCATTTCCGATAATCATTATTTATCTTCCTTGCTTAAGAGGTGAAAAATTCACGAGTGGCGAAGCCTTGCGCCTGTAATGCGCTGATCGCTGCTGCGTGGTTAGCTGCGTTGAGATTGTCGCTCTTGAGGGCAACGTATGATCCAACGTTGGGAGCGCGTAGGACGTTCACAGGCTTATTACTGCCAGCAGTGACAAATTCACTGACGACCACGAAGGCAGCATTGCCGGAGGTGTAGAGAGCGCCAGTGCTATCGAGCACATCGCCGCACTGCACATCAGCAGGAAGAGAAGCAAACACTTTACTGTCTACTGCTGCAAAATGATCGGTCGCAGCACTCACAATGTCTGTGTAGCTTTTACGAACCGGAAAAACGTCTGATAGGGTGATAATCATTGTTTGGTTGATTCCTTTTTTACTTTATTGGCGATCCGTTCCTGAATACTTAATTTATTTGGAGTGGTGTTTTCAGAAGGGAAATAACGCTCTACAGCTTTTTCAATTTCTTCTATAGTGCATCCTGCCATTTCAGCCACTTTAGCTATTAATTCAGGGTTACACAAAATCACTTCATCTTTGTATTTTAGGATTCGGTCGCGATTGTTTAATAAGAACATTGTGTTGTTCCTTCGCGTTGGTCTGTGCATTAATTACGAAAGCATTAATAACGAAAGCGTTACACACAGATTGTTAAAAAGGGGCGGTTAAGCCCCTGGAGAATGCCCCTTGCTAGAGAAAGCATTGTTAACATCATTTAAGGAGGAATGAAGTTAAGAATGGCTTCTTGCAGAGCAAATTAAAAATAATGAGGGCGCAACTGTTACGAATAACAGAAGTAGGATCGCCCGTCATTGTGCCTCATCTAAAAGCGTGTTGCAGCGCCCTGGAATAAATGAGGCTTTCATTATCTATCGCTGACACTTTCGGGAGTGTTATTAATAGAAGATTGCCAACCTAACGTAATTCCTGAATCACTGAGATTATACAGTTCTCCAGAACTATGTAGTTTGACAACTACTCAACCCTAACGGGGGGTTGAGATTTGAAAAGCACAATGCTTTTCCGTAAAGAAAGGAGATGCACGGTGATTGTTCACACCATTACCACAACATAATAATGTGACCGTGCATTACCTTCGGAACGACAAAGAAGAAATAACCGTAGCTAAAGAACATAACCCTATTCTTTACGGAAAGACATTGAAGAGAGCGCCGCTATGGGAAACGGCATTCTCAGGAGTGCGTATTGACATGACACACAAGAAACAAGCACAAGATTGAAGTGATTCGAATACTCAACCCTTATTTACATAGTAACATAATAGTTATGCACTTGTCAAGCAATTTATGCAATTAAAATGAATTATTATGCAACATCAAACACACCGTATACCTCTGCGATAGAGAGCGCCAGCTCAGCAAGTTCAGCGGTGATGTATTGCAGGGAGCAAGCAAGCTCCTCAAGGTCATTAGCTACACGCCACGCCTGATCAGCGGTTATTGTGCTACCGTCACGTTCCACCAAACGAGCTACAGAAGCTTGAAGATGCTCAAGGGCTGTAATGGCTTGCTCTGTATGTCTGACAGCGTTCAGGAGGCTCTCAGGCGTTGCTGTAATGTATGTTTTATTCACTTCCTGTAGTAGCGGGAGATGATAGTTATCTTCGAAACTAAGGATTAGAGATTGAATTGTGTCGTTAGTCATTATAATTTTCCTTATCGTCATTAAATAAAAAGTCCAAATCGGCAGTGTGACCACTCAGGCCGTTAGTTTGTGAATACCCGACATAATCGGCGTAATGTTCAAATCCGAGAATTTGCCAATGCTGCCAGCCGCTACTGTCAATAATGTATTCTTTTCTTTTTCGAGGTTTCCAGAATACGCCAGACGTAGTGCTAAGTATTTCTTGCAAGGCGTTGTATTCATCACCGCAAGGTACAGAGGGAGGGTGTTCTAAAATAGTTGTTTTTAGTGTGCCTGGAATAGATTCTCTTGAATAATCTTTTAGCTTATGGCTGCATTTACGTTTTGTTGCTCTTACTGCCTTTTCAATTCTGACAATGTTACTGCGTTCTTTTCGTCCCATTCATTTACTCAGATAAGAGTGTAATGTCACAACCTTTACCGCGACCAGGTTTGATTAACGTAGTTGTTAAATAACCATTGCGGCGTAGCTTGCGGATTGCACTGGATACAGTGGCTACACTTATTCCCAATAGTTTTGCTATTGATTCCTGCTTCACATTTGTTAATGATGGCAGTGATTCGAGGTGCATTAAAACCAGACGTTCAGAGGGTGATAAATTCTTATCGTGGAGATGTTGGGAGGATAATTTAAACTCTATCTCTTTAGGTGGCTTCATCGCTGCATTGAATAGCGTAACAAGCGCATTGGCATAATTTGATTCACCTCGATCAGCGTATACATCCACAAGCTCTTGCGCTTGCTCAAATGCAACGCCTCTTTCAACTTCTGGATTTAATAAACTGGCAAGATGGATAATGTTTAAATCGCGTTCAGTGTATTGTTTAGGTGCAACTGTTTTTAGCATAGATGTTTTATTTCCTCATAGATTGTTTTAAGTCTTGGATTCTTCTCTGTGTCCAGGTATCCGTTAATAAGTAGCCATCTGATTTTTGGATGTTGTGAAACAGGTAAATTCTTGTCTGGGTTTTCCCATTCATCCCGATACAACCCGATAGACACAGGGTTAACGGCTTCTATCTTAATTTCTTTAGCTGGAATGGAGGCGGGTTTCTTCGTTGGCTTTGGCTTATCCGGCTTCGGCTCTGCTTTGGCCTCTTCTGGCACTGACTGATGTTTTTCTTCCCCTGCCTCTGGCGCTACGTCTTCTTTAGCTTTGCCAAACACTGGATGTTTTAGGCAATCTACCCATTCCGGCGGGGTATCTCGCTCCATCGCATTACGATCACGTTCAAAGATGAAGTTTTCCGGCGTGAGTGGCGTTATAGTCCATTGGTTTGATCGCTTTGGCTTATTACTGGCGATCAGTCCAATTTTCTTCAACTTTGCAACAATACGTGTTGCTGTTGCAGAACTAACCCCAATACTTGCACCAAGCTGATCAATGTCATCGTAATAAGTACCGCCCAGCTCTATAGCAAAAAGATAATAGCGATGGCGCATTCTTATGTAAAACTGTTTATCAGCAGGAGATAGGGATTCTGTAACACCTGTTTTAAGATTGGTGATTCTGGTACATTCGTTAAATGCGTCTTCAATCGGTACGTATTTGAATACATCGGTGTTGATGTACTTAATTTTGGTCATAGAAAATTGTTCCTTGTATGTCGTCACCGCTTAAGCGGTTAATAGGTGAGTTTGGGATCACTTGCCCTCTGTTAATTTCTCCGCGTGTTGGTCAAGAATAGAAAGAATGTATTCTCTTACGGTAATTCTCTGCGCTCTCGCTGCCTTAAAAAGGGCTTGAAACGTTGAATCATCAATTTTCAGAGTAGTGAATGCCTTCCCCTTTGGGGTTGCGTTTATAATGTCGCTCATGTGGTTTTCTCCTTCTGGTTTAATTGTTGGTGGTGGTATCAGCCTGTTCAGCTTTCCACTGATCGTAAAGTTCGATCCCTTTACGTAATCGTTCAGCATGTTCGAAATAACCTTGACGCTGTGCCGCTGCTCGCTGGCTGTTAATTGCCTTGCGTGTTTGACTTCCGGCTTTTAAAGCCTCGAAGACAAGTTCTGGATTAAAGTACTTAATGTGGGTTCTCCTTGCGTGAGATACACGGAAACACCATCCAGGGAGAACGTTATTAACGTTGCCTGATAGTGCGGTGTAATTTGGATTTTCTGGGTAGGCAGAATGCCTAAGAAGATGACAGGATGAATGCTTTCATCACCCTACTTAATTACTCTAACATGAAATGATTTCAAAGTCAAGCGATTTTTGATATAATTTCCCATTACGGATAATAACACACCTCCCCATTGCGAGCAACCTCTATTAATCATCACGTAACGCTCTGTATCGAGCTATGCAAGGTTTGCATACACATGCACTACATTCGTATTCCCTTCCCTCTTTAAAGTGCTCTACGGGCCTCCTGTGTGCCCTCTGGCACTTACCGAAACCAATTGCACAACTACAGAGGGATAACGGTAGTTATCAGGATTGTAGGTGTTGGAATTGGATTGAGGCTGGATGAACCGTAGCACGGTGAAGCCTTAGCCGTGGGCTAACTTTGCATGGATGAAATGCGGAGCATGGAAGACAGGCAGAAGTTATGCCGAAAGATCTTGCGCACACGGCGCACAGCTTTTGTGCCTCGTTTCACGAGGGCGAAGCCCTGGCACAATTACAGAGAGATACGCTACGCTGCGTCGTGAGCGGCTGACCGAGTAGCCACCCAAAGGCGAATCAGGTCACTTGCCAGGCGATACACGCCAGCAAAGCGAATCTTTCACAAGATCTTCTAAAAGCTCTCTTTTAGAGATCGCTTTTAGAATCTCTTTGTATAGAACATCAATTTGATGTGTAGTTTGCCGATCTGTACATCATTTTGATGTATGCAATTACGCTTATGTACATCATTTTGATGTATACCCGCTAACTACTCATACAGACATACATCATTTTGATGTGCATCATCACCTTTGAATCAGTGCCAAATTGACACCATTTAGGGTTAGCCTGTTGCTTTGCCCTCTCCACACTACCCCATGCAACAACCCGCAGTAATTCCAATCAAAAAGGACAGTAAAGCCCTACTTAATCCAAGATTAAGCCAATCTAAATAATCCACCTCTCACGCTCTGTAAATCACTTTCTAGCTATCGATGTACATTACCTCACTTTTCGTAAAGCCTTGTACCGTGCGGCTCACAGCAATCATTGTGGGCAATGAGCATTTTAAAGGAGTGTGCAATTTGTTGAACGAGTTCTCTAAATTGAAACGATGTTTCTTTTTATGCTCAAAACCCCTTCATTTGAGAATCATTCTCAAAAATTCAGATCTCATCGCAGTAAATGAGAATCGCTCTCACTTATCGTGCAAATCCGTCCCGATTCGATACACTTTCATAAAGTGTATTCTGTAACTTATTGATTTAGCTAACTCAGTACGATTTTACATCACTTCACCGTGCAAACAGGGGTAACTCCCCGCCATCGAAAATAAATTTCTTGACAGAACCACTATTTAATGAACCATTATGAAAAATGTATTTTCATTTATTTTTCAATCAGTTACGGATATTTCGGGATTTCTGCGCCTGGAATTGGGTACGTCATGATCTTGTCGTCGAATTGCTCTCGCAACCGCGCATCCATTTTGATCATTTTGTGCTCTTCTTAAATAAACGTATCGTGCAACATGTTGAAAAAGATCATTTTCTGATCAATGATGTTTTCACCGAAACGAACAAGAGGAGAGATGTAGATGAAAGGAATTAGCCAGGCGCTCAAGAGTGCAGACGAAGTTAAAGCAGTGGCAGCAGAGCTACAGCGCAACGCCAGAAGCAACCTGTTTTATTGCTTGTGGGTGTTTATGTATGAATCGGGCTTGCGTATCTCTGACGTGCTCAAGCTCAAGTATGAGGATGTAGAGGGACAGTCTCACCTCAAGGTGAAGCAGGAGAAAACGGGGAACGTGGTGAGGCCAAAAGTTACAGCGTCCATGCTGTCAGTGGTAGCACAACGCAAGGCAGAGCAAGCGAAGATGCCTGTAGCTACAGATTTCATTTTCAGTGCTGCCACATTACGCAGCAAAGGCCAGCCAGTGACACGTAACACCGTGTTTGCTGAATTTGGGAAGATGGGAAGGAGAGCGGGATTCTCTAACGTAGGATGCCATACACCACGTAAAAGCCGTGGGCGCGTGATGTTCGATGCAGGGGTGGCTATAGAGACAATCGCCCATTTCCTGGGACAGACAGATCCACGGTCAACGATGTATTACATCGGGTATGGTCAAGATGTGCAGGACGATTTAACAGAGGAGTTTTCTTTAGAATGGTGATCACATGAAGCGCTTACTTTACGTGCTGGTACTGCTGCCGCTGGCGACTCATGCCGGACAAATTACGATGGTCAACCCACAGGAGGAACAGACGGAGAACGGAAAAACGCTATGCACGTATCAGAACAGTAATTACCTGTTCACCTACGTAACTAAGGGGAAATGTCCCTATGCGAAAACCTTCAATACAGAGGATTCGGAAGAGTGAAAAAAGAGGAAGAGCCAATCACCAGCTTTATCTGGTGTGGTGCTACGGTGTGCGTTTATAAGCAGGTAGTGAAGTTTGCAGGGACGACAATACAGCGTCACCTGTTACCAACAAACCTTAGAAAAGCTGTAAATGAAGAAGTGGCGAAGGCTGGCAACTTGCCGGAAGACAGCCCCCGCCGTATTCAACAATCCCAACGGAGAGAAGGAAATGCAGAACAGCAGCATTATGGCGTTAGCGCTCGCGCTGTGCAACGTAGAACGAGGTCAACCGGTTAAAGTGCCAGCTATGAAGGGTAGCCAACTGAAAGCCCTTCTTGATTACATACGGGCTTTAAAAGGATGATCCGAGGGGGCGCAATGCCCCCTTTTGACCTACTGGCAATTCTTATCAAACCATTGCCGCACTTTATCGGTGTTGGTGCTCTCCTCGTGTTTGGCAACTGCCCACGAAGCAAAGTTACTTTGGTACTTCTCGTAAAAACCGCCGACAGGGTATTCAATCCCTTTAGCGACAAAAGCCTTAACAAACTTTTGCTCTGCTACTTCTTTCTGACGGTTTGAAAAATCAACAGAATAGCGAGGCGCGTTAGCAATGAAATGGCAATAAACCCCGCTCAGTATGTCGGTATCATTCAACATTGGAGGGGTCTGGCAAGCCCAAACCTCTTGAATAGTGGATGCGCTGCCAGCGGTCGTCTTATACAGGGTTGCTTCCTTCCCTTTGCCTCTGCAAAAGTCTCCGACAAGTGACATTACGATCTCTGAGTTATCGACATCTCTGTAGCGAGCGGTTACAAGCCATCCCAAGGCTTGATCATAGCTTTCTGAGTAAGTCGGCACATCTAAATGCTCTCGTGGCTGAGAATACCCACTACAACCAGCGCAAACGGCACAAAAGAAAAGAGATAATCCCTTAATACGCATGATCCACCGCCAATAGTTTGTTTTTCAAGCTATCTTAGCGGTGAGATTGTTCCTGGACAAGGGGGCGTTAACCCCTGCTTTCTGGAACCACATCAATCCTCAATGCACCTTCGTTCAAGTATTCAAACGACAAACAGAATGATAGATTAACAAGTGTAAATACTTAGGAAGGGCAGGAATGGCCACGATCACCAAAATCTACGAGAAGATAGCTCCAAAACTTGATGACATGGTGCGCCGTGGATTTAGCGACATTGAGCTTAAGTATGGGAGCCAGAACGAAATCTACGCCTACGGGGAACGGAAACTATCAGCAGAGGATTTCCGCAAGCTCTACCCTGAGAAGGTGAATGACATTCCGCAAGACTTCCCGCCAGATGCCACAGTGATCGTAGAAGACATGGTATTGCTTTATAAACCTCGAAACGGTCAACTCACCAGAACAGCCTCAGAGACACAGCTTAAACATCACCAGGCTTTCAATGATTGGTGTCATGCCAATGTTGGAAAGGGAAAGGGCTATACCCAGACGACGAAGAATACGGTAAATACAGTTAACATTATCGGGGCCATTGTATTAGTTGGGCTAATAATCTGGGGTTTGTCACATTTGGGTAAAATCTAGCAGGAGTAAACCTCCTGCTATAGCACTTCTTATAATTACCGCTCTTACTCTACTAGCACTAGATCGGCTATTTTAACTCCACCCGATGATAACAGCGCATTATTTTCCCTATCAACTTTAAGCGTTTCAGCTCTAAACCCAATCGGAAACGTAAACTCATCGTTGATTATTTGAACCATTCCAACCTTAGAATTTCCTTCGGGAACAAAGTATTCACCCTTTATTTGTCCACTGAAAGGGAGCGGATAGTCTTTAAGCTGCTTAAGTGAATAAGTTTTGTATGAACCATTTTTACCAAAATAAAAATCCATGCGCGGTATTTCCTTATACGTTGAACTCGATTTCTTGATCTTCAAATTCCCCTTTGCGAGAAATTTTGATAGAGAATCGTTTGAAAGTTTTGAAAAACTCTTCAAGGGTTATCTGAATGTCTTCTTTCCGCAGTACGTTTTTATCATCAGCGATGTACGCTTCTACATCGAAGCGATTTACACCAGAATAAACTGAGATACCTTTGACGACCTCCCCTTGTTTAAGTATTCCTTTCGCTCTTAAGAAGTCGCTGAAATCTTTCTTCTCAAGCTCATCTGCTGCAACGCTTCCTTCCCAATCGTCGTACTGTGCAGCCGCTTTAAAGTGTTCTTTTTCCATCTTATTCATCCTTTGCTGTATGTAGTCAAAGGTAGCGTAGCGCAGATTTTGGACAATACAAGCCATAAAGCCCCGTTAGTGGTAAGGAGACAAGTGGAGCGGAGCGACTTCATCAGATTGTCAGAGGGATCACACCTTATCAGGATGCTCGTGTACCGTTAGGAGCGTGAGCGAAACGCTGGCAGAGCCGGATCTGTAGCTACCGGGGCATTACCACTATTCACCTGTTTACGAGGCTTAGAGCGCCTCACATCGGGCTTAAAATGCGTGTGATAAATCTGTCGATGACATAACAATGCCAAGGTGGGCTTTTTCTTCACGTTGTGCTATCGCGGTGTGAGGATGCAACTGCCGCCAACGCTGAGTTATACTGTCATCTCCCCATGTAACTTAGCGTGACAGTTACCAAGGGCGGATCACAATGGTAGAACCCATAGGCGACTAAAATAGGTAACTATTTAAGTTGCTGATAGAGAAGGCTTTTAAGGCTTCTCCACAAGGGGAGAGATCTGGAGCGGGCGAAGGGAATCGAACCCTCGTATAGAGCTTGGGAAGCTCTCGTTCTACCATTGAACTACGCCCGCGAAGAGGTGCGAGAAGCATTATAGCCCTTACGCACCCTGTGACAAGCCTGCCGGATGCTGACTGGCGATAAAATAACCTTTTAGCACTTAGGTTTACTTCCCTGCGGCGGCAGGTAACGCAGCGGATCGATGGCTGTCGCCCGGTAGCGGATCTGGAAATGCAGCCGCACTGAGTCGGCATCCGTACTGCCCATGGTGGCAATTTGCTGGCCGGCCTTCACGCTCTGGCCATTATTCACCATTAGCTTATCGTTGTGGGCATAGGCGGTGATGTAATCCTCGCTGTGCTTAATCATGATCAGGTTGCCATAGCCGCGCAGCTGATTGCCGACGTAGACCACCTTGCCCGCCCCGGCGGCATACACCGGCTGGCCGCGGGTTCCGGCGATATCAATACCTTTATTGCCGCCATCGGCGGTGGAATAAGGCAGGACCACTTTGCCGCTGGTCGGCCAGCGCCAGCAGCGCTGTCCCACCGGCGGCCAGGAGGACTGAGGTACCGCGGACGAAGGCGTGACCGCCGCGGTGCGCGTAGAGGAAGATTTTTTCTTCGTTGTCTTCGTTGAACTGCTGCCGTTAAGCTTCAGCTTCTGCCCCACCTCAATGGTGTAAGGCGGGGAGATGTTATTCAGGCGGGCCAGATCGCGAACGCTGGTGCCGGTGGTGCGGGAGATGCCGTACAGGGTATCGCCGCGTTTAACGGTGTAGGTGCCACCGGAATCGGAGGTGCTGGAGCAGCCGGCCAGCACCAGGCTTGCCGCCAGCATCAGTGTCATATAAAAGCGTTTCATCATCAGGCATCCTGCACTTAACACAACCACTTACCTCGCAATCAGGGCGAATATCATACCAGTCCGCGGCGCAGGGCGTCATCCCTGATGGCGAAACCATTATCCCCCGTCCCTAGCGCGCGGTCTGCGGCAGGCAGAAATTCATATTTGCGCCACGCGGCGCGGCGGCCTCTCCTCACTATTGCGCGTTGCCGTTCACAGAGCTGCCTCCAGGGCTTGTTTTGGTAATGCCTTTCTCCCATTTATGGGCTACCCTAGTGGCCTGAGTACATGACCCGGCGGGTTTGTGCCGGGTCATTTTTTATTTTCAGGAGTCGTCATGGCCGGGGAACACGTCATTTTGCTGGATGAGCAGGATCAGCCTGCCGGTATGCTGGAGAAGTATGCCGCCCATACGTTTGATACCCCTTTACATCTCGCGTTTTCCTGCTGGCTGTTTAACCAGCAGGGTCAGTTACTGGTCACTCGCCGTTCGTTGGGCAAAAAAGCCTGGCCCGGGGTATGGACCAACTCGGTCTGCGGACACCCCCAGCAGGGCGAGACATTCGAGCAGGCCGTCACGCGCCGCTGTCGCTTCGAACTCGGTGTGGAGATCTCTGATATCGCGCCGGTTCACCCGGCCTTCCGCTACCGGGCGGTCGCCCCAAACGGTATCGTTGAGAACGAAGTGTGCCCGGTATATGCCGCGCGCGTGGTAAGCGAAGTGCAGCCTAACGACGATGAAGTCATGGACTATCAGTGGGTTGACCTGGCAACCATGTTAAGCGCGCTGGCCGCCACGCCGTGGGCGTTCAGCCCGTGGATGGTGCTGGAAGCGGAAAATCGGGACGCCCGCCAGGCGCTGACCGACTTTGTTGCGCGTCTGCGCGGGTAAGCTAACTATTCTCCAGGCCAGGCGCAGCCCTGTGCCTGTCATTAATGCCTGGCGGCGCTACGCTTGCACAGGCCTACGGTTCTGCGCCATTGCGTAGCCCGGATAAGGCGTTTACGCCGTCATCCGGGATCCCCGGCTTGCGCTGCGCTGAGCCAGGCTACGCCAGCCTTAGGACATCACATCAGACATAAAAAAACCCGGCAAGCCGGGTTTTTTGCTTTTCGCGAAGGGCGATTATTTCTGCGGACGCATCGCCGGGAACAGAATAACGTCGCGGATGGTGTGGCTGTTGGTGAACAGCATGACCATACGGTCGATACCGATACCCAGACCAGCGGTCGGCGGCAGGCCGTGTTCCAGCGCGGTGACATAGTCTTCGTCATAGAACATTGCTTCGTCGTCGCCTGCGGCTTTCGCATCAACCTGATCCTGGAAGCGCTGCGCCTGGTCTTCGGCGTCGTTCAGCTCGCTAAAGCCGTTACCGATCTCACGGCCGCCAATGAAGAATTCAAAGCGGTCGGTGATTTCCGGGTTGACGTCGTTACGGCGCGCCAGCGGAGAAACTTCCGCCGGGTATTCGGTGATGAAGGTCGGCTGGATCAGGTGCGCTTCCGCCACTTCTTCGAAGATCTCGGTCACGATACGGCCCAGCCCCCAGCTCTTCTCCACTTTGATGCCGATAGATTCAGCGATCGCTTTCGCGGAATCAAAGTTATCCAGATCCGCCATCTCGGTTTCCGGACGGTATTTCTTGATCGCTTCGCGCATGGTCAGTTTTTCAAAAGGCTTGCCGAAGTCGAACACCTGGTCGCCGTAAGGCACTTCGGTATTGCCGAGGATGTCCTGCGCCAGGGTGCGGAACAGAGATTCGGTCAGCTCGATCAGATCTTTGTAATCCGCATAAGCCATGTAGAGTTCCATCATGGTGAACTCTGGGTTATGACGAACGGAGATCCCTTCGTTACGGAAGTTACGGTTGATCTCGAAGACGCGTTCGAAGCCGCCAACCACCAGACGCTTGAGGTACAGTTCCGGCGCGATACGCAGGTACATGTCCAGATCCAGCGCGTTATGATGGGTGATGAACGGACGCGCGGAAGCGCCGCCCGGGATCACCTGCATCATCGGGGTTTCTACTTCCATAAAGCCGCGGCCAACCATGAACTGACGGATGCCCGCCAGGATCTGCGAACGCACTTTGAAGGTCTTACGAGATTCATCGTTGGAGATCAGGTCCAGGTAACGCTGACGGTAACGCGCTTCCTGATCCTGCAGGCCGTGGAATTTGTCCGGCAGCGGGCGCAGAGCTTTAGTCAACAGACGCAGCTCGGTGCAGTGGATAGAGAGCTCACCGGTTTTGGTCTTGAACAACTTACCGCGGGCGGCGATGATGTCGCCGAGGTCCCACTTTTTGAACTGGTCGTTATAAACGCCTTCCGCCAGGTCATCACGCGCCACGTACAGCTGGATGCGGCCGCCTACGTCCTGCAGGGTCACGAAGGACGCTTTACCCATGATACGACGGGTCATCATGCGGCCAGCAACGGCCACTTCAACGTTCAGCGCTTCCAGCTCTTCGTTTTCTTTGCCATCGAAGTCAGCGTGCAGTTGGTCAGAGGTATGGTCACGACGGAAATCGTTCGGGAATGCGACGCCCTGCTCACGCAGCGCAGCCAGCTTCTCGCGACGGGTTTTCAGTTCATTATTAAGGTCAATTGCCGCGTCAGCGCCCTGTGCTTGTTGTTCAGACATGTTGGTTCCTCATAACCCTGCTTTCAAACTTGCTTCGATAAATTGGTCCAGGCTGCCATCGAGCACCGCCTGAGTGTTGCGGGTTTCCACCCCGGTACGCAGATCTTTAATACGCGAGTCATCCAGCACGTAAGAGCGGATCTGGCTGCCCCAGCCGATATCGGACTTGTTGTCTTCCATCGCCTGCTTCTCGGCATTTTTCTTCTGCATCTCCAGTTCATAAAGCTTTGCTTTCATCTGCTTCATGGCCTGGTCTTTGTTCTTGTGCTGCGAACGGTCGTTCTGGCACTGCGTCACCAACCCGGTCGGGATATGGGTAATACGCACCGCGGATTCCGTACGGTTAACGTGCTGACCACCGGCGCCGGAGGCGCGGTATACGTCAATGCGCAGGTCGGCCGGGTTAATTTCGATATCGATATCGTCTTCCACTTCCGGGTAAACGAACGCGGAGCTGAAGGAGGTATGACGGCGGCCGCCGGAATCGAACGGGCTCTTACGCACCAGACGATGAACGCCGGTTTCCGTACGCAGCCAGCCGTAGGCGTAATCGCCAATGATCTTAATGGTCACGGATTTAATCCCCGCGACTTCACCTTCGGATTCTTCGATGATTTCGGTCTTAAAGCCGCGCGCTTCCGCCCAGCGCAGGTACATGCGCATCAGCATGCTGGCCCAGTCCTGGGCTTCGGTGCCGCCGGAACCGGCCTGAATGTCAAGGTAGCAATCGGCGCTGTCGTATTCGCCGGAGAACATGCGGCGGAACTCAAGCTGCGCCAGCTTCTCTTCCAGGGTATCCAGCTCGGCGACGGCTTCGTTAAAGGTCTCTTCGTCATCCGCTTCCACGGCCAGATCCAGCAGGCCGGCAACGTCTTCCAGCCCCTGGGACATCTGATCCAGGGTATCAACGATGGCTTCCAGGGAAGAACGTTCTTTACCCAGCGCCTGGGCGCGTTCGGGTTCGTTCCACACGTCCGGCTGTTCCAGCTCGGCGTTTACTTCTTCGAGACGCTCTTTCTTGGCATCGTAGTCAAAGATACCCCCTAAGAACGTCGGAGCGCTCCGTGAGGTCCTGAATGCGGTTTTTTACCGGATTTATTTCAAACATGGTCGGTTTCTTTTAATGGATTTGTCAAAATGCGGTGATAAGAGCGGAATTCTACCGGATTCGCGCCCTTATTCCTACACTGTTGTCAATTTGGCCAGAGGTGATCGATGATCAGCTGCAGGCTACGGTTGCCGCGGAACTCGTTGATGTCGAGCTTGTAGGCTAACTGGACTTCACGCACGCCGTTATCCGGCCAGATGGAAGTATCAACGTTGAAGGCGATACCGTCCAGCAGCGGCCCGCCGTCAACCGGTTCGACCATCACCTTCAGGTGACGCTCGCCCACCAGCCGCTGCTGCAGCAGGCGAAAACGACCGTCAAACAGCGGTTCCGGGAACATCTGCCCCCACGGCCCGGCGTCGCGCAGCATCTGCGCCACTTCCATGCTCATCTCCGCCGCCGCCAGCGGGCCATCGGAAACCACCTCGCCCTGCAACAGCGCAGGATCCAGCCATTCGGTCACCAGCTCGCCGAAGCGCTGTTGAAACTCTTCAAAACGCGCCTCCTCCAGCGATAAGCCCGCCGCCATCGCGTGGCCGCCGAACTTCAGGATTAGCCCGGGATAAAGCGTATCAAGGCGCTCCAGCGCATCGCGCATATGCAACCCCTGAATGGAACGGCCGGAGCCTTTCAGCGTGCCGTCGCCGGTAGGCGCAAAAGCGATAACCGGGCGATGGAAGCGCTCCTTAATCCGCGAGGCGAGAATGCCGACTACCCCTTGATGCCATTGCGGATGGTACATCGCCAGCCCGCCGGGCAGGGTATCGGCGCTGCGCTCCAGCTGCTGACAGAGCGTTAGCGCTTCCGCCTGCATCCCCTGCTCAATCTCTTTGCGCGTCTGATTAAGCGCATCGAGCTCGTTGGCCAGCACCCGCGCTTCGCCGATGTTATCGCACAGCAGCAGCGCGACGCCGACCGACATGTCGTCCAGCCGTCCCGCCGCGTTCAGGCGCGGCCCGAGGGCGAAACCGAGGTCGCTGGCCGCCAGCTTTTGCGGATCGCGGTTGGCAATTTCCAGCAGCGCCTTAATACCGGGCCGACATTTGCCGGCGCGAATGCGGCTTAACCCCTGCCAGGTGAGGATACGGTTGTTAGCATCCAGCGGCACGACGTCCGCGACGGTGCCAAGCGCCACCAGATCCAGCAGCTCGGCAAGGTTCGGCGCGGGGATGCCGCGAGCGTCGAACCAGCCTTTATCGCGCAGAAAAGTGCGCAGCGCCAGCATCAGATAAAACGCCACCCCCACCCCGGCCAGTGATTTTGACGGGAAGTCGCAATCGCGCAGGTTGGGATTAACGATAGCTTCCGCCGCCGGCAGCGTCTCGCCCGGCAGATGGTGATCGGTCACCAGCACCGGGATCCCCAGCGCATGGGCATGATCGACGCCGGCATGGGACGAGATCCCGTTGTCGACGGTCATGATCATCTGCGCGCCGCGAGCATGGGCCTGATCGACCACTTCCGGGCTTAAACCGTAGCCGTCTTCAAAGCGGTTCGGCACCAGATAGGAGACGTTGCCGTAACCCAGCGCGCGCAGGGCCAACACGCTGAGCGCGGTGCTGGTGGCGCCGTCGGCGTCAAAATCGCCGACCACCACGATGTGCAACCCTTTCTGGAACGCGTCATGCAGCATCTCGACCGCTTTTTCAACGCCGGTGAGCTGCGTCCAGGGGAGCATGCCTTTGACGCTGCGCTCCAGCTCCTGCGCGCTGCGCACCCCGCGGCTGGCATATAGCCGCTGCAGCAGCGGCGGCAGGTCGGCGGGGAGTTCGACGCCGTCAACCGCCTCGCGGCGGCGTAGTTGTATCTGTTGTTTCACGCGAATCAGTTACCGCTTGTCTGTTTTTTGTGCTCATCGAGGAACGCCTTCAGCTCTTTCGGCCCCTGATAGCCCGGCAGCACCATGCCGTTACTGAGGACCATCGCCGGCGTACCGTTGACGCCCATCTGCACGCCGAGGGTGTAATGTTTGGCGATATCTACGCTGCAGCTCGCCGGCTGCACGCCTTTACCATTCATGGCGTCATCCAGCGCTTTGTTGCGATCTTTCGCGCACCAGATGGCCTTCATGTCCTGCTCCGCCTGGCTTTGCAGACCCTGGCGCGGGAAAGCCAGATAGCGCACGGTGATCCCCAGCGCGTTGTAGTCGCTCATCTGCTCGTGCAGTTTATGACAGTAGCCGCAGGTAATATCGGTGAAAACGGTGATGACGTGCTGCTCCTTCGGCGCTTTGTAGACAATCATCTCATTGCTCAGCGCGTTCAGCTTACCCAGCAGCAGCTGGTTGGTGACGTTGACCGGCTGCGCGCCGCTCACGTCGTACATTGGCCCCTGGATGATATGCTTGCCGTCGTCGGTCACGTACAGCACGCCGCTGTCGGTCAGCACCGTGCTCATCCCGGAAACCGGCGATGGTTGAATATCGGTGCTCTGCACACCCAGCTTCGCCAGCGACTGTTTAATTGCCGCGCTATCGGCGTGCGCCGTTCCTGAAAGGGAGGCCGCCAGCAGGGTGAACATCAATAAACCTTTTTTCATACTCAGTCCTTTTGTTCAGCACTCACGCCCGCGGGTGGTGCTGTTGATGAAGTTGTCGCAGACGCTCGGTCGCCACGTGGGTGTATATCTGCGTGGTGGAGAGATCGCTGTGTCCTAACAGCATCTGCACCACGCGCAGATCGGCGCCATGATTGAGCAAATGCGTGGCGAACGCATGGCGTAACACGTGCGGGGAAAGCTTTTCGCTGTCGATCCCCGCCAGTACGGCATAGTGTTTAATCCGGTGCCAGAAGGTCTGGCGCGTCATCTGCTGGGCGCGCTGGCTGGGAAATAAGACATCCGACGCCACGCCGTTCAGCAGCCAGGGGCGACCATACTCGAGGTAATTTTCCACCCACAGTACCGCCTCTTCCCCCAGCGGCACCAGCCGCTCTTTGTTGCCTTTTCCCACCACCCGCAGCACGCCCTGCCGCAGGCTGATGTCGCTCATCGTCAGCCCCACCAGCTCCGAGACGCGCAGGCCGGTGGCATACAGCACCTCCAGCATCGCTTTATCGCGCAATTCCAGCGGCTGCTCCACCAGCGGCGCCTGCAGCAGGCGCTCAACCTGCGCCTCACTGAGATCTTTTGGCAGCCGCTGCGGTAGCTTCGGCGAGGCCAGCAGCGCGCTGGGATCGTCCGGGCGAATTTTTTCCCGGTACAGATGCTGGAAAAAACGGCGCACGGCGCTCAGCAGGCGCGCGGTGCTGGTGGCTTTGTAGCCGCCGGACTGCCGCTCAGCCAGCAGCGCCTGCAGATCGTCGCTGCCAACGCTTGCCAGCGACAGGCCGCGATGGTGCAGCCACTCAACTAACATCGTCAAATCGCGACGGTAGGCGCTGAGCGTATTCTCCGCCAGGTTGCGCTCCAGCCAAAGGGCATCGAGAAACTGTTCGATTAGTGCCAGATCCTGTTTCACATCGGCCTCTTTGTTCGTTAAACGCTCTCATTATGCCTTAAGAGGACGCCTTTCTGGTACACTGCCCGCCATTCACGGCAAGAATCGAGATGTTTACGCGATGAATATAGGTCTGTTTTACGGCTCCAGTACCTGCTACACCGAAATGGCCGCGGAGAAAATCCGCGATATCATCGGCCCCGAACTGGTGACGCTGCACAATCTGAAAGATGACTCCCCCGCGCTGATGAGCCAGTACGACGTACTGATCCTTGGCATCCCGACCTGGGATTTCGGCGAAATTCAGGAAGACTGGGAAGCGGTCTGGGATCAGCTGGACACCCTGAACCTCGAGGGAAAGATCGTCGCGCTGTACGGCATGGGCGATCAGCTGGGCTACGGCGAATGGTTCCTTGACGCGCTCGGCATGCTGCATGACAAGCTGGCGACCAAGGGCGTGAAGTTTGTCGGCTACTGGCCAACCGAAGGCTATGAGTTCACCAGCCCGAAACCGGTGATCGCCGATGGCCAACTGTTCGTTGGCCTGGCGCTGGATGAAACCAACCAGTACGACCTGAGCGACGAGCGCATCCAGAGCTGGTGCGAGCAGATCCTCGGCGAAATGGCCGAACACTTTTCCTGACGCGGCTTACTCCTGCGCCGGTTTTTGCAGCACCAGCCGGCGCAGATCGCGCCACTCTCCGGCGTCCATGCTGTCCGCCGCCAGCCAAAGATGCTGTCCGCGCCGGGTATCGACATGGCGCAAACGCAGCAGCATACCGCTATTGATAACCCACGGCGTCCCGAGGATCTCCCATTCGGCGTTTTGCCAGCGAAGACGGGAATCGGTGAGCAGTTTTATCTCCCCGCGACGGGCATGGATCCGCCGCTGGCTGCGCACGCAGTCGAAGACCACCAGCGACAGCAGCAGCAGCCAGATCGGGGTATAGCTCAGCGGCCAGGGAACCAACAGCACCAGGGCCGCCACCACGCCGTGAAGCAGCAGGGAAAACCACTGCGCGCGCCAGGAGATACGGAGATCAGATTGCCACAGGACCACGTTCCCGATTCCGTGTCTGAATTAAGGTTACCATCCGCTGCAGCTCCGCATCGGCCGGTTTGCCGTGGTTCATCAGCCAGTTGAACAGATCCGGATCGTCATTTTCCAGCAGGCGAATGAACAGCTGTTTGTCAGCGTCGCTGAGGGTATCGTACTCATACTCAAAGAACGGCATGATGGAGATGTCGAGTTCGCGCATCCCGCGGCGGCATGCCCAGTGGATACGTGCTTTATTGTTAATGTCCATGTTGACCTTCCAGCAGCAAAATATAGGTTAGTTTAACCCGTTTTCTGCCGTAACTTTACAGGAATATCGCTGAATGCGAGCATCCTTCCATAAAAACCTTAAAATAATGATGGGTTTATTGATTCCCTGCGTCAGGCGGCTGTCTCACGCCAGCGCACAAATGGCCTGTTGAAAGCACTTGCAATGCACTATAGCTCTTTTACCATTGGTCACACACACTGCGTTAAGCGATTCAGGATATGACTATGGCTTTTACACCTTTTCCTCCGCGTCAGCCTTCCTCTTCCGCTCGTCTGCCGTTAACGCTGATGACCCTGGATGACTGGGCGCTGGCGACAATTAGCGGGCCGGACAGCGAAAAATATCTGCAGGGGCAGATTACCGCCGATGTGAGTCATCTCACCGATGCCCAGCATCTGCTTGCCGCCCACTGTGATGCCAAAGGCAAGATGTGGAGCAACCTGCGCGTATTCCGTCGCGAGGGCGGCTTCGCGTGGATTGAGCGCCGCAGCCTGCGCGACGCGCAGCTGACCGAGCTGAAAAAATATGCCGTCTTCTCCAAAGTCACCATCGCCGCCAACGACGATCTGGTTCTGCTGGGGGTGGCCGGCTTCCAGGCGCGCGCCGCGCTGGCGCCGCTGTTCGCCGCCTTGCCCGACGCTGCCACCCCGGTGGTCAGCGAAGGCGCCACCAGCCTGCTGTGGTTTGAACACCCGGGCGAGCGCTTCCTGCTGGTGACCGATGTCGACACCGCCAACCGCGTCACCGACGCGTTGCGCGGCGAAGCGCAGTTTAACAACAGCCAACAGTGGCTGGCGCTGAATATTGAAGCCGGCCTGCCGGTTATCGACAGCGCTAACAGCGGGCAGTTCATTCCGCAGGCCACCAACCTGCAGGCGCTGGGCGGCATCAGCTTCAAAAAAGGCTGCTACACCGGCCAGGAAATGGTCGCGAGGGCGAAATTCCGCGGCGCCAATAAGCGCGCGCTGTGGACGCTGTCAGGGACCGCCAGCCGGGTGCCGGAAGCCGGGGAAGACCTGGAGCTGAAGATGGGCGACAACTGGCGCCGCACCGGTACGGTGCTGGCAGCCGTACAGCTGGATGACGGAAGCCTGATGGTCCAGGTAGTGATGAATAACGACATGGAACCGGACAGCGTGTTCCGTGTACGCGACGATGCCGGCAGCCTGAGCATCAAACCATTGCCGTATTCGCTGGAAGAAAATTAAGGCAAAGTTCCCGGCTTGCGGCGCTTGCGCCTTAGCCGGGCTACCCGGCCGCAGAATATCGTAGCCACGGTAAGCGTAGCGCCACCGTGGAATTTCCAGGCCGCAGAATATCGTAGCCACGGTAAGCGCAGCGCCACCGTGGCATGTTTATCAGGACTGGCCGATGTAAAGATAAATCGCCAGGAAGTGACATACGCTGCCGCCGAGCACGAAGCCGTGCCAGATAGCGTGGTTATAAGGAATACGTTTGCAGACGTAGAAGATGACTCCCAGCGAGTACACCACCCCGCCAACCGCCAGCAGCGTTACCCCGCCCACCGCCAGCTTCACCGCCAGCTGATAGACCACGATAAGCGACAGCCAGCCCATGGTCAGATAGGTCACCAGCGACAAAATTTTAAAGCGGTGCGCGATGGTCAGCTTAAACAGGATCCCCAGCAGCGCCAGGCTCCAGATGACGATCATCAGCCCCTTCGCCAGCGGTGAATTCAACCCCACCAGCAAAAACGGCGTGTAGGTCCCGGCAATCAGCAAATAGATGGCGCAGTGGTCGAATTTCTTCAGCCACTGTTTCGCCCGCTGATGCGGGATCGCGTGATAGAGCGTGGAAGCGAGGAACAGCATAATCATGCTGCCGCCGTACAGGCTGTAGCTGGCGATCGCCGTCGCGCTGGCGTTTGTATCCGCCGCCTGCACCAGCAGCAACACAAGGCCGACGATACCGAACACCAGCCCGATCCCGTGGCTGATGCTGTTGGCAACTTCCTCTGCCAGAGAATATCCCTGAGTGATTAATGGTTTGCGAACCATACTGGACTCCGTGAAAACAAGAACGCTTTCATTGCCCACTTAGGGTAACTGAGAATGATTCCAGTGAACACCTGTTAGCTAAAATAAAACGATGTATATTTGTAAATACTTTAAAATCATAAAGTTACATTTTTATTTCAACTCACAGCTGTTCCTGATTATCTTAAAGCGTTTTGAATTCAATGACATAAAACTGGCTCTCGCCAGGATAGATGTCGCTGATGACCTGCCGCAGCTGCCCGAGAGTCATATTCTCCTGTTGCGCATGCTGTTCGGTCAGCGTATCGAGCGTCACCGTCGAGGTCGCGGTCACGGCGATGGTGCAAAAATAGCCGTCATCTTCATAGCGCCCAACGCGCAGCACATCGCCGGGCTTAAAGTGCGACTCCGCTGCATCGCGAATGGTGATGGTTTTGCGCCCGGCGAGGATGTCGTCCTGAAAACGCTGAAAAAAGGTAATGTCATTGGCCTGCATGATATAATTCCGTCCTGGTCATTATGAATTGTGAGTTCGCCCTGTGAGTATGTTCTCCCACGCCGCTGTCGCCAGTCTCAATAATCTTGAGATGATGGTCTACCACTACGTCATTAAAAATCGTGACAAAGTGATGTACATGACCATCCGGGAACTGGCCGAGGCCGCCGGGGTCTCCACGACCACCGTGTTACGCTTCTGCCGCAAACTGCAGTGCGAGGGCTACTCTGAATTTCGCGTGCGCTTTAAATTATATCTCGAGCAGAATGAGCCTCAACAGGCAAATATCGGCGCCAGCGAAATAATGAGCTTTTTTAAAAGCGTCAATAATGACGAGTTCGATGAATTACTCGAGCAGGCCGTCGATATTATTCTCGCCTCCGAACGTATTATTTTTGTCGGCGCCGGCACCTCCGGCGCGCTGGCGAAATATGGCGCACGCTTCTTCTCCAACGTCGGTAAATTCAGCAACCATATTGACGACCCCTATTTTCCTGTAACCAACGATATGGCCCGCAACGCGCTGGCGATCGTGCTTTCCGTCTCTGGCGAGACGGAAGAGATCCTGCGCTTTGCCAGCCAGTTCAGCCTGCATCATTGCAAGGTGATGTCGATTACCAGCCATGAGCATTCGCGGCTGGCCAAACTGGCTGATTTCAATCTCTCCTGGCACGTGCCGCAGACGCGCATTGGCGGCGTCTACGATATTACAACGCAAATTCCAGTGATCTATATTCTCGAATCCCTCGGACGTAAATTAGCGCGCAAAATCAGCTAAAAATAACAGCCTGTTTTTTTGATGTAACATATTACCTTTGGCGGAATTTGTTATATCGTGACATTCACTTTCACTTTGCTAGACTCGAGAACAATAGTTATTAGAGAGATTAGCCAGGATGAAAAAATTAACCCTTCCGAAAGATTTTTTATGGGGCGGCGCGGTCGCCGCGCATCAGGTTGAAGGCGGCTGGGATCAGGGCGGCAAAGGCCCCAGCATCTGCGATGTGTTGACCGGCGGGGCGCACGGCGTGCCGCGCGAAATCACCCACCAGGTCGAAGCGGGAAAATACTACCCGAACCACGAAGCCGTCGACTTCTACGGTCGATACAAAGAAGACATCAAACTGTTCGCCGAGATGGGCTTCAAGTGCTTCCGCACCTCTATCGCCTGGACCCGCATCTTCCCGCAGGGTGACGAAACCCAGCCGAATGAAGAGGGACTGAAGTTCTACGACGACATGTTCGACGAGCTGCTGAAATACAACATCGAGCCGGTGATCACTCTCTCCCACTTCGAGATGCCCCTGCACCTGGTGCAGCAGTATGGCGGCTGGACCAACCGCAAAGTGGTCGATTTCTTTGTGCGCTTTGCCGAAGTGGTCTTCGAGCGCTATAAGCACAAAGTGAAATACTGGATGACCTTTAACGAGATCAACAACCAGCGCAACTGGCGCGCGCCGCTGTTCGGCTACTGCTGCTCCGGGGTGGTCTATACCGAGCATGACAATCCGGAAGAGACCATGTACCAGGTGCTGCACCACCAGTTCGTGGCCAGCGCGCTGGCGGTGAAAGCGGCGCGGCGCATCAACCCGGACATGCAGGTCGGCTGCATGCTGGCGATGGTCGCCCTCTACCCTTACTCCTGCAAACCGGAAGATGTCATGTTCGCCCAGGAGTCGATGCGCGAGCGCTACGTCTTTACCGACGTCCAGCTGCGCGGTTACTACCCGAGCTATGTGTTGAATGAATGGGAACGCCGCGGCTTCAACATCAGGATGGAAGACGGCGACGCGCAGATCCTGCGCGAAGGTACCTGCGCCTATCTCGGCTTCAGCTACTACATGACCAACGCGGTGAAAGCCGAGGGCGGCACTGGCGACGCCATTTCCGGTTTCGAAGGCAGCGTGCCGAACCCGCACGTCAAAGCTTCCGACTGGGGCTGGCAGATTGACCCGGTCGGCCTGCGCTATTCTCTGTGTGAACTGTATGAGCGTTATCAGAAGCCGCTGTTTATCGTGGAAAACGGCTTTGGCGCCTACGACAAAGTAGAAGCCGACGGCAGCATCAACGATGACTACCGCATCGACTACCTGCGCGCCCACATCGAAGAGATGATCAAAGCGGTCACTTATGACGGCGTCGATCTGATGGGCTATACCCCATGGGGCTGCATCGACTGCGTCTCCTTCACCACCGGGCAGTACAGCAAACGCTACGGCTTCATCTACGTCAACAAACACGACGATGGCACCGGCGACATGTCCCGCTCGCGCAAGAAGAGCTTTAACTGGTACAAAGAGGTCATCGCCAGCAACGGTGAGAACCTGTAACTAACCGCCCTCTCCCGGCCGGGGGAGGGCTAATTGCTTATCCGCCAGACACTTCTTTACAGCTTTACCATTGCCAAAACCCGTTCGCCCGTTAAGATAAGCCTCGTGAATATTTGAGGCAATCATGATTAAGCGACAACGCAAAGCCATTCTTTTTGTCCTCCTGGCCTGTCTGGTGGTGCTAACCTGCACCGCTCAACGGATGGCCGGGATGCACGCGCTGGTCATGAACCTCACCGCCGACAGCCAGTCGCTACAGCAAAACCAGGATCAGGCCGAGGCGCCGGTCACGCCGTGCGAGCTCAGCGCCAAGTCGCTGATGGCCGTTCCGCCGATGCTGTTTGAAGGGGCGCTGTTGGCTATCACCCTGCTGCTGGCGGTGCTGGCGGCGATCCCGCCGCGTATCGAACGCCAGTGGCCTCCCCGCGTTATCTCCTCACCCCGATTGCGGGTGCATCTGCGATTATGCGTCTTCCGTGAGTGATTGATTCTCCTGACAGTTCAGGTTAATTCATCACTTACGGAGCAAACTTATGTATATGGTATTCAGGCGACTACTGGTCTGCCTGCTTTGGCTATGGCTGCCCGTCAGCCAGGCCGCCGACAGCGGCTGGCTGCGCGCCGCCGACAATCAACACGCCAGCGTGCGCCTGCGGGCGCAAACCGAGGGCAATGGCGACACTCGCCTGCTTTTAGACGTAGCGCTGGAAAAGGGCTGGAAAACCTACTGGCGCTCGCCAGGGGAAGGCGGCATCGCGCCGGCTATCGCCTGGCACACGCCGCTGGAGGTGAACTGGCGCTGGCCGACGCCGCAGCGCTTCGACGTCGCGGGCATTTCCACTCAGGGCTATCACGGCGACGTCAGCTTTCCGATGACGCTGCGCGGGAAGATACCGCCGACGCTTAGCGGCGTCCTGACGCTCTCTACCTGCAGCAATGTCTGTATTCTCACTGACTATCCCTTTTCGCTGGATATGACGACTCCGGCGGGGGAGCGATTTAATTATGATTTTACCCGCGCGATGGGCACACTGCCGCTGCGCGATGGCCTGACTTCGCAACTGACCGCCAGCTACGTCAGCGGCAAACTGACGGTGACCGCCCGCCGCGATGCCGGCTGGCAGCAGCCAGCACTGTTTATCGACAGCATGGAGGATGTCGATTTCGGTAAGCCGAGCTTTACCAGCCGCGGCGATACGTTGACCGCCACCGTACCGGTCACCGATAGCTGGGGCGAAGCGGCGCCGGACCTGAGCGGCAAAACGCTGTCGCTGGTGCTGGCCGATAGCGGTCAGGCGCAGGAAAGCCAAATCGCCGTCGCCGCCGGCAGCGCCGCGCCGGGGCTGGCGTTAGGCTGGGTGCTGCTGATGGCGCTGGCCGGCGGGCTTATTCTCAACGTCATGCCCTGCGTGCTGCCGGTGCTGGCCATGAAGCTCGGCTCGCTGGTGCAAACCGAAGGTCGCGAACGCGGCGCGGTGCGGCGGCAGTTCCTCGCCTCGGTGTGCGGGATCGTCGTCTCGTTCCTGGCGCTGGCGCTGATGATGACCGCGCTACGCCTGGGGAATCAGGCGCTCGGCTGGGGCATCCAGTTCCAGAACCCGTGGTTTATCGGCGCGATGGCGCTGGTGATGGTGCTGTTCAGCGCCAGTTTATTGGGGCTGTTCGAAATCCGCCTCTCCTCCAGCGCCAGCACTTTCCTCGCCACCAGGGGCGGCAACGGCTTAATGGGCCATTTCTGGCAGGGCGCCTTCGCCACCCTGCTGGCGACGCCCTGTACCGCGCCGTTCCTCGGTACCGCCGTGTCGGTGGCGCTGGTGGCGCCCCTGCCGCTGCTGTGGGGCATTTTCTTCGCCATGGGGATCGGCATGAGCCTGCCGTGGCTGCTTATCGTCGCGTGGCCGGGTCTGGCGCAACGACTGCCACGCCCGGGCCGCTGGATGAATCATCTGCGGGTGGTGCTGGGGCTAATGATGCTTAGTTCAGCGCTATGGCTGGTCAGCCTGCTGACGATCCACATCGGCCGTACGCCGGTGCTTACCCTGCTGGTGATTCTGGCCATCGCCCTGCTAGTGGCCACCGCCTGGCGCTACCGCTGGCGGACGGCGCTGCGCGCGGGCGCCCTGGCCATAGTGGTAGCGGGCGCCGTCGCCTTTGTCGCCCAACAGGACGGCCAGGGCCCGCGCCGGGACCGGGTTAACTGGCAGCCGCTCAGCGAGCAGGCTATCGCCAGCGCCCTGGCGGAGCATAAACGGGTATTTATTGATGTCACCGCCGACTGGTGCGTGACCTGTAAAGCCAATAAATACAACGTGCTGCTGCGCGACGACGTCCAGCAGGCGCTGTTAGCGCCAGATGTGATCGCCTTACGCGGCGACTGGAGCCGCCCCTCCGCTGACATTAGTCAGTTTTTAACCGCACGCGGCAGCGCCGCGGTGCCGTTTAACCAGATTTACGGACCGGAATTGCCGCAGGGACAGATTCTGCCTGCGCTGTTAGACCGCGAACAACTTATCGCCACCCTGTCCGCCGCTAAAGGAAAATAACATGAGAGCTATCACCGCCTTATTACTGCTGTGCGTATCGGCCTTCAGCTTCGCCGCCCCGGCGGAAGAACCACAATCGAACGGTAATGACCAGTTAGCCCAGCTGCTGTTTAACGATCCGAATAGCCCGCGCACCGGCGCGAAAGAGCCAAAACTCACAATCGTCTCGTTTACCGATTACAACTGTCCTTACTGCAAACAGTTTGATCCGCTGCTGGAAAAAATCGTCCACGATAATCCGGACATCCAGCTCATCGTTAAGCTGCTGCCGTTTAAAGGGCAGAGTTCGGTGAATGCCGCTAAAATCGCGCTCTCCACCTGGCGTCAGCAGCCCGATAAATTCTGGGCGCTGCATCAGCGGCTGATGGCGAAAAAAGGCTATCACGATGACGCCAGTATCGCCGCCGCGCAGAAGAAAACCGCCACCGATAGTGTAAATATCGATGACAAGACCATGGATTCGCTGAAGATGAACCTGATTTTGTCGCAGGTGCTGAATATTCAGGGCACCCCGGCAACGATCATCGGCGATCAGATGGTGGCCGGCGCGATCCCTGCTGAAGACCTGGAGGGGCTGGTGAAAGAGCAGCTGGCGAAAGCCCGTGGCCAGTAAAATCAGGCGCTGGCTGCGCGAGCTGGCGGTGTGGCTGCTGATTGGCGCGGCGGTGAGCCTGGCGGTGGATTATTTTCGCCAGCCCGCGCTGCCGCAAAACGTCAGCGCCACATCACTGCAGACACTCGACGGCAGGACGCTGGATCTGCATGCCATAAGCCAGCAAAAGCCGCTGCTGCTGTACGTCTGGGCGACCTGGTGCGGAGTCTGTCGCTATACCACGCCGTCGGTGGCATCGCTTGCCGCCGACGGCGGCAATGTGCTGACGGTAGCCCTGCGTTCCGGCGATAACGTCACGCTGGAGAAGTGGCTGACCAGGAAGAAACTGACGCTGCCGACGGTGAATGATCCGAGCGGCCAGCTGGCGCGGCAGTGGGATATCCAGGTAACGCCAACGCTGGTGGTCATTTCTCAAGGCGAGGTGAAGTCGGTCACCACCGGCTGGACCAGCAGTTGGGGAATGCGCCTGAGGCTGTGGCTGGCCTCCTGGTAGGCCGCCGGGCTTTAGCGGTTTTTATGCCGGGTGGCGGCTACGCCTTACCCGGCCTACCATTCGGCTTTGACCCCGTAGGCCCGGCAAGCGCAGCGCCGCCGGGCAATAGACATCTACGGGTTATTTCCCGCCCGCCAGTTCAAGGAAGCTACCCGTCACATACGACGCTTTGTCGCTCAGCAGCCAGGCAATGGCCTGAGCGATCTCTTCCGGCTGGCCGCCGCGTTGCATCGGTAGCGAATTTTTTACCCGGTCCACGCGTCCCGGTTCGCCGCCGGAAGCATGCATCTCGGTATAAATCAGCCCCGGACGCACGCCGTTGACCCGGATCCCCTGCGCCGCCACCTCCAGCGCCAGCCCGGTGGTCAGGGTATCTACCGCCCCTTTCGACGCGGCATAGTCAACGTACTCCCCCGGCGCGCCAAGGCGCGACGCCGCCGACGACACATTAACTATCGCCCCGCCCTTACCGCCATGTCGATGTGACATGCGCTTTACCGCCTCACGGCAACAGAGGAAGTAACCGGTGACGTTGGTGGCCAGCACGCGGTTAATACGCTCGGCGCTCAGGCTCTCCACCGTACACTGGGTAAACAGGATCCCGGCGTTGTTGACCAGCGCCGTCAGCGGCTCGCCCATGCGGTCGATCGCCTCAAACATCGCCATCACCTGCGCTTCATCGCTGATATCCGCCCGCAGCGCCGTGGCTTTGCCGCCAGATTCAACAATGGTATTGACCACTTCGGTGGCGGCTTTAATGTTGTGATGGTAATTGACCGCGACGGTATACCCTTCCTGCGCCAGCAGCAGCGCCGTCGCCCGGCCTATGCCGCGGCTCGCGCCGCTAATCAGAGCTATTCCCATACCTTCCCTCCAAAAAAATAAAGGCGCCGCAGCGCCTTTAAAAGTTTAGCTAAAACGCAAACTTACTGGTATTCGCTCATCGGCACGCAGGAGCAGAACAGGTTGCGGTCGCCGTAGACATCATCCAGACGTTTCACCGTCGGCCAGTACTTGTTGTGCATCCCTGCCGGGAATACCGCCAGCTCACGGCTGTACGGATGGTTCCACTCGCCCACCAGCTCGCCCTGGGTGTGCGGCGCGTTCACCAGAGGGTTATCCTCCAACGGCCATTCGCCGGCTTTGACGCGGTCGATTTCCGCGCGGATCGCCAGCATCGCGTCGATAAAGCGGTCCAGCTCGACCTTGCTTTCCGATTCCGTCGGCTCAACCATCAGCGTCCCCGCTACCGGGAAAGACATGGTCGGGGCATGGAAGCCAAAGTCGATCAGGCGCTTGGCGATATCCAGCTCGCTAATGCCGGTCTCTTCTTTCAGCGGACGAATATCGAGAATGCATTCGTGCGCTACGCGACCATCGCGACCGGTGTAGAGCACCGGGTAGGCGTCTTTCAGTCGGGTAGCGATGTAGTTGGCGTTAAGGATCGCGTTCTGGCTCGCCTGCTTCAGCCCTTCCGCGCCCATCATGCGGATATACATCCAGCTGATCGGCAAAATGGACGCGCTGCCGAACGGCGCGGCGGAAACCGCGCCCTGGCGGGTCAGCATACCTTCAATCTGTACCACGCTGTGGCCCGGCACGAACGGCGCCAGGTGCGCTTTCACGCCGATTGGGCCCATGCCCGGGCCGCCGCCGCCGTGCGGAATGCAGAACGTTTTATGCAGGTTGAGGTGCGAAACGTCGGCGCCGATAAAGCCCGGAGAGGTGATCCCGACCTGGGCGTTCATGTTGGCGCCGTCGAGATAAACCTGGCCGCCAAACTGGTGCACGATCTCGCACACTTCGCGAATGGTCTCTTCATACACGCCATGGGTCGACGGATAGGTGACCATGATGCAGGAGAGATTGGCCCCCGCCTGCTCTGCTTTTTCACGCAGATCGGCGAGATCGATGTTGCCGTTTTTATCACAGGCAACGACCACTACCTGCATACCCGCCATCTGCGCGGAAGCCGGGTTGGTGCCGTGCGCGGAGCTAGGGATCAGGCAGATATCGCGATGGCCTTCGTTGCGGCTCTCGTGATAATGGCGAATCGCCAGCAGGCCAGCATATTCACCCTGCGCGCCGGAGTTCGGCTGCATGCAGACGGCGTCATAGCCGGTCAGTTTCACCAGCCAGTCGGAAAGCTGGGCGATCATCTGCTGATACCCTTCCGCCTGCTCGACCGGGCAGAACGGGTGCAGCTCGGCGAATTCCGGCCAGGTGATCGGGATCATCTCCGCCGCGGCGTTCAGTTTCATGGTGCAGGAGCCCAGCGGGATCATCGCCTGGTTCAGCGCCAGATCTTTACGCTCCAGGGCGTGCATGTAGCGCATCATCTCGGTTTCGCTATGGTAGCGGTTAAACACCGGATGGGTGAGGATCGCATCGTCGCGCAGCATCGCCGCCGGGATCGAACGGCTATCCAGCGCCACGTCTTTATCCAGGGTATCGATATCCAGACCGTGATCGTCGCCGACGATGGCGCGGAACAGGTTCAGCACATCTTCGCGGGTGGTCGCTTCATCGAGCGTAATGCCCACCGCGCCGTGAATATCGCTGCGCAGGTTAATCTGCAGGGCTTCGGCACGCGCCAGCACCGCGGCTTTATCCGCCACTTCGACGCACAGGGTGTCGAAGTAGTGGGCATGGCGCAGCTTCAGCCCTTTCTTCTGCAGGCCGTCGGCCAGAATGTCGGTCAGACGATGAATGCGGCCAGCGATACGTTTCAGACCCGCCGGGCCGTGGAATACCGCGTACAGGCTGGCGATGTTGGCCAGCAGCACCTGCGAGGTACAAATGTTGGAGTTCGCTTTCTCACGGCGGATGTGCTGCTCGCGAGTCTGCATCGCCATGCGCAGCGCGGTATTCCCCGCCGCATCTTTCGATACGCCGATAATCCGGCCCGGCATGGAGCGTTTGAATTCATCTTTCGCCGCGAAGAAGGCTGCGTGCGGGCCGCCGTAGCCCATCGGCACGCCGAAGCGTTGGGCGGAACCGAAAACGATATCCGCGCCCTGCTTGCCCGGCGCCGTCAGCAGCACCAGCGCCATAAAGTCGGCGGCGACACTGACAATCACTTTGCGCGCTTTCAGCTCGGCGATCAGTTTGCTGTAATCGTGGATTTCGCCGGTGGTGCCCACCTGCTGCAGCAGCACGCCGAAGACATCCTGGTGATCGAGCACTTTGTCGGCGTCATCGACGATGACGTCGAAACCGAAGGTTTCCGCGCGGGTGCGCACCACGTCCAGGGTTTGCGGATGGACGTCGGCGGCAACGAAGAAGCGGTTGGCGCTCTTCAGTTTACTGACGCGTTTGGCCATCGCCATCGCTTCGGCGGCGGCGGTCGCTTCATCGAGCAGCGAAGCGGAAGCGATATCCAACCCGGTCAGATCCAGAGTGACCTGCTGGAAGTTGAGCAGCGACTCCAGACGGCCCTGGGATACTTCCGGCTGGTAAGGGGTATAGGCGGTATACCAGCCCGGGTTTTCCAGCATGTTGCGCTGAATGACCGGCGGCAGCTGCACGGCGGTATAGCCCATGCCGATGTAAGACTTGAAGCGCTTGTTGCGACTGGCAATCGCCTTCAGCTCCGCCAGCGCGGCGAATTCGGTAGTCGCGTCGCCCACCTGCGGTGGGGTCGCCAGCTGGATATCCTGCGGCACAATCTGGCCGATCAGGGCGTTAAGCGAATCCGCGCCGACGGTCTTCAGCATCTCTTGCTGTTGCTGAGCGTCCGGGCCAATGTGACGTTCAATAAAGGCGTCGCGGTTTTCAAGCTGACTTAAAGTCTGAGTCATGAGCGATGGTTCCTGAAACGTGCGGTGAATCGTGGTTGTCTGACTGGTTTGCCCGGCAAGCGCTGATGCTTACCGGGCCAGAATACGCAAAATCATTCGCGTTGCAGGAAGCCAACGCCCCTGCAGCGTGAAGGATGAAGCGTATTTATTCGTCTTCCAGTAAAGCTTCATACGCGGCGGCATCCAGCAGCGCGGCAACCTGCGCTTCGTCGCTGGCTTTGATCTTGAAGATCCAGCCGTCGGTATACGGGTCGCTGTTGACCAGTTCCGGAGAGTCGTTCAGCTCTTCGTTGACGGCAACGATTTCACCGCTAATCGGCGCGTAGATATCGGAGGCCGCCTTCACGGATTCGGCAACCGCGCAATCGGCGCCCGCTTCAACGGTGGCGCCCACTTCCGGCAGGTCAACGAAAACCATATCGCCAAGCAGCTCCTGCGCGTGCTCGGTGATCCCTACGGTATAGGTACCGTCCGCTTCTTTACGCAGCCACTCGTGTTCTTTGCTGTATTTCAGTTCTGCTGGTACGTTGCTCATCAATTCATCTCCAAAAAAGGGAAATCACACAATGGCTTTGCCATTGCGTACAAAACCAGGTTTAGTCACTTTAACCGGCATTTCACGGTTACGGATTTGCACCACCGCGGTGTCGCCAATCCCGGCCGGCACGCGAGCCAGCGCGATGCTGTAGCCCAGCGTCGGCGAGAAGGTGCCGCTGGTGATAATGCCTTCTTTTTGATTACCGTCGCTATCGGTAAAACGGACCGGCAGACCACCGCGCAGGACGCCTTTCTCGGTCATCACCAGGCCAACCAGCTGCTCGGTGCCTTTTTCGCGCTGCATCTCCAGCGCTTCGCGGCCGATGAAGTTACGATCGGCGGGCTCCCAGGCGATAGTCCAGCCCATGTTCGCCGCCAGCGGGGAAACGCCTTCGTCCATCTCCTGGCCGTACAGGTTCATCCCGGCCTCCAGGCGCAGGGTGTCGCGCGCGCCAAGACCGCACGGCTTAACGCCAGCGTCCAGCAGACCGCGCCAGAAATCAGCCGCCTGCTCGTTCGGCATCGCAATTTCATAACCCGCTTCGCCGGTATAGCCGGTGGTGGCGATAAACAGGTCGCCGGCCTGCACGCCGAAGAACGGCTTCATGCCTTCCACGGCCTGACGCTGAGCGTCGGTAAACAGCGTCGCCGCCTTCGCTTTCGCCTGGGGGCCCTGCACCGCGATCAGCGACAGATCGTCGCGAACGGTAATTTCAAGGCCGTAAGGTTCAGCTTGTTCGGAGATCCAGGCGAGGTCTTTTTCGCGGGTGGCGGAGTTAACAACGAGGCGGAAATAATCTTCAGAAAGGAAATAGACAATCAGGTCGTCGATGACGCCGGCGGAGGCGGTCAGCATGCCGGTGTAGAGCGCTTTGCCTGGGGTGGTGAGCTTCGCCACATCGTTGGCCAGCAAATAGCGCAAGAACTCGCGGATCCGGCTGCCGTGGAAATCGACGATGGTCATATGCGACACATCGAACATCCCTGCATCGCCGCGCACCGCATGGTGCTCATCAATCTGGGACCCGTAATGCAGCGGCATCATCCAGCCATGGAAATCCACCATGCGCGCGCCGCACAGCGTGTGTTGTTCATACAACGGAGTCTGTTGAGCCATCTTTTCCTCATCGAATAAAACGGAACCAGCCACGAAATTGTCGGCGATTTTGCGCCATGAAATTCGGCGTCGGCATCGCTGACGGACGCCGACGCAAACGTTCTCTTTGGCCTGAACTTACCACCGAACCCGGCGCTAAACCATAAGCTCATTCAGGGCATCACATTAGCTTATGGCTAAAATCCGCTGAAAAGCCTACAGAGTTATTGACTGGAAAAAAGCGATTTACGCCACATAAAATTAACATTAACGGCGCGACAATTAGGTAATGATGGTGTTTTATGCGATTTTACGGCTCTAATTTCTTTAACAAAAAAAAGGACGCATTAATAAATCTAATGCGAAAAAAGAGGTGAAATTAGAATATTTCAAATGAGGGGGAAAACCCGGCGCCCAGGCCGGGTGAAAGAAGTGTGACGCGGTTAACGTAACCAGGCAGGCAGATCGTTGAGGCCCATCGCCTGGCGAATCAGCTGCGGTTTCACGCCCGGCAGCGTATCGGCCAGTTTGAGTCCCACATCGCGAAGAAATTTCTTCGCCGGATGGCTCCCGGAGAACATTTCGCGGAAGCCCTGCATGCCCGCCAGCATCAGCGCCGCGCTGTGCTTGCGGCTGCGCTCGTAGCGGCGCAGATAAAGATGCTGGCCGATATCTTTGCCCTGAGCGTGCAGGCGCTTCAGCTCGTCAATAAGCTCGGCGGCATCCATAAAACCGAGGTTGACCCCCTGCCCGGCCAGCGGATGGATGGTATGCGCGGCATCGCCGACCAGCGCCAGTCGGTGGGCGGCAAACTGACGGGCATAGCGGCCGGTCAGCGGGAAAACTTCACGTTCACTTGCCAGCTGGCAGAGGCCAAGGCGATTATCGAACGCGATATTCAGCGCCTGGTTGAAGGTGGTTTCATCAGCCTGCTGCATCCGCTGCGCTTCCCCCGGCGATAGCGACCAGACGATCGAGCACAGGTGCGGATCGCTGAGCGGCAGGAAGGCGAGGATCCCGTCGCCATGGAACGCCTGGCGGGCCACCGCCTGATGCGGCTCAGCGGTACGGATGGTCGCCACCAGCGCATGATGATGGTAATCCCAGAAGGTCAGCGGAATATCGGCTTTATTGCGCAGCCATGAATTGGCACCATCGGCGCCGATCACCAGCCGCGCGGTCAGCATGCTGCCGTCCTGCAGGCTGAGAAAGGCTTCATTCTCGCCCCACGCCACCTGCTGAAGTTCCGCTGGAGCCAGCAGGGTAACGTCAGCGCAACGCTGCGCCTTCTGCCACAATGCATGATGCACTACGGCATTTTCGATAATATAGCCAAGGTGGCTAAAGCCCATGCTCTGGTCATCGAAGCTAATGTGGCCAAAGCTGTCTTTATCCCATACTTCCATACCGTGATAGCAGCTGGCCCGCTGGGCGACGATCTCGCGCCAGACGTCCAGCTTCGTCAGCAGCTTTTCGCTGGCGGCATTAATTGCCGAAACGCGCAGCGCCGGCGGCGCATCGGCGGCCAGCGGTCGCGGCTCTGCTTTCTCCAGCACTGCGACGCGCAGGCCGCTACCCTGTAGACCGCAGGCTACCGCCAGCCCCACCATTCCACCGCCAACAATGGCAACATCAACACTTTGCACGTTCTACTCCTTAACGGGGAACCCAACCGAGGGTACGCTGCGCCAGCGCATCGCGCGCCGGGGTAAATAATTCCATCGCCATCAGACCGACGTTGCGCCCCGCCACCAGCGGCGCCCAACGGTTGGCAAACAGATGCACCAGCCCATCGGTCACGCCGATGGTGGCGGCTTTATCCCCTGCCCTGCGCGCCTGATAGCGGCACAGCAGCGGATAATGACCGACATCTTCGCCGCTGAGATGGGCGTCAGCGAGTAATTCCGCCAGGCTCATCACATCGCGCAGGCCGAGATTAAAGCCCTGCCCGGCGATCGGGTGCAGCGTCTGCGCCGCATTGCCGACCAGCGCCAGGCGGTGCGACACCGCGCGGCTGGCGGTGGTGAGGGCCAGCGGATAGACGCTGCGTTTCCCGGCGTGGGTAATACGCCCCAGCCGCCAGCCGAACGCCTGCTGCAGCTCCTGACAAAAGCGTTCGTCAGACCAGCTCTGCACCTCATCGCGGCGCGACTGCGGATGACACCACACCAGCGAGCAGCGCCCTTGCGACATCGGCAGCATCGCCAGCGGGCCATGCTCGGTAAAGCGCTCGAAGGCGCGACCTTCGTGGGGCAACGCGGTGCTGACGTTAGCAATGATCGCTATCTGCTCATACGGCTGCTGCTGCCAGCTGATGCCGCAGCGGGCGCCCAGTGCCGAACGGGAACCGTCCGCCGCCACCAGCAGCTTACCGTTAATGATTTCGCCGCCCTCAAGCGTAAGGCTGACGCTCTCCTGGCTGCGACTGACCGCTTCCACTTTCGCCGGACAGTGCAGCGTGACGCCCGGCGCCTCGCGCAGCAGACCAAACAGCCGCTGGCCGACATCGTGGAGTTCAACCACCTGGCCCAGCGCCGACAGGCCATAATCCGCGGCCGCCAGATTCACAAACCCGGCATGACCGCGGTCGCTGACGTGTACTCGCTGGATGGGCGTCGCGCGTTCGGCGAGGCGTTGCCAGATACCGATACGCGCCAGCTGCTGGCAGGTGCCCGCAGCCAGGGCGATCGCCCGGTCGTCAAAGCCAGGGTGGCGTGAAGAATGCGGATCCTGCGCTTCAATGAGGTGGACCGGCAGCGCGCCGCCAGTCAAACGGGAGATGGCCAGCGCGAGCGTCGCGCCGGTCATCCCGCCCCCGACGATCAGCACGCTCATGACTGGCGCGCCGCCGCCATCAGCGCCTCGATCTCATCCGCCTTCTTCACCACGCCGGCGGTGAGATTTTCGTTACCGTCTTCGGTAATCACGATGTCATCTTCAATACGGATGCCGATGCCGCGATACTGCGCCGGCACGTCGGCATCGGTGGCGATATACAGTCCTGGCTCGACGGTCAGCACCATTCCCGGCTCCAGGACGCGCGAACGGTCGGTGTCGTAATTACCGACATCGTGCACATCCAGACCCAGCCAGTGGCTCAGGCCATGCATAAAGTACGGGCGGTGGGCGTTGTTGGCGATAAGCTCGTCAATCTCGCCTTTCAGGATCCCCAGCCGCACCAGGCCGGTAATCATAATGCGCACCACTTCCTGGTTGACCTGACAGATCGAGGTGCCCGGCCGATAGAGTTTCAGCGCGGTCTCCAGCGATTCGAGCACAATGTCGTAGATCTCGCGCTGCGGCTGGGTAAATTTACCGTTTACCGGGAAGGTGCGGGTAATGTCCCCGGCATAGCCGCGATACTCGCAGCCGGCGTCAATCAGGACTAAATCGCCGTCGCGCAGTTCAGATTCGTTTTCGGTGTAGTGCAGAATACAGCCGTTTTCGCCGCCGCCAACGATGGTGTTATAGGAGGGGAAACGTGCCCCGTGGCGGTTGAATTCATGGAGAATTTCACCTTCCAGCTGATATTCGAACATGCCAGGGCGGCATTTTTCCATCGCCCGGGTATGGGCCAGCGCGGTGATCTCCCCGGCGCGGCGCATCACGGCAAGCTCTTCCGCGGATTTAAACAGGCGCATCTCATGCACAATGGGCCGCCAGTCGATAACCGAGTTCGGCGCCTGCAGATTCTGGCGCGAGCCTTTGCGCAGTTTTTCGAGGGCGTTGAACACAATCTCATCGGCATAGGCATATTCACCCTGGGCGAAGTAGATCGCGTCCAGACCGTTGAGCAGCTGATACAGCTGCTGGTTGATTTCGCTGAACGCCAGCGCCCGGTCGACGCCAAGCTTCGCCGGCGCGGCCTCCTGGCCCAGACGGCGTCCAAACCAGATCTCAGCGGTCAGATCGCGAACCCGGTTGAACAGCACGCTATGGTTGTGGGTTTCATCGCTTTTAATCAACACCAGCAGCGCTTCCGGTTCGTTAAAGCCGGTGAAGTACCAGAAATCGCTGTTCTGCCGGTAGGGATATTCCGAATCTGCACTGCGCACCGCTTCCGGTGCGGCGAAAATCAGCGCCGCGCTGCCTGGCTGCATCTGCGCCAACAGCGTCTGGCGACGCGATAGAAATTCCTGCTGAGTCATGACGCCCCCTGAACGAATTTTAGTTAGTGTAATGTCGGTTTGCGGACTTCCGGTGCGGTTGGCTGCTGACGGGCAAAGGTGTCGTGGCACAGCAGTGCGGCAACGCGGACATACTCGATAATCTCCTCCAGAGACATCTCCAGCTCTTCCTGATCTTCGTCTTCATCGTAGCCCAGCTGGGCAATATTACGCAGATCGTCAATCGCTTCCCCGGTTTCATCCTTCACTTTATCCAGCTTCGGCTGGCTAACGCCAAGACCAAGCAGGAAGTGGTTGACCCAACCGGCGAGGGCGTCGGCACGGTCAAAGACGCTCACCGCATCGCCTTCCGGCAGATACAGTTGAAAGAGGAAACCGTCGTCATCCAGTGAATCGCTGATGGCGGAATGCATGTTACGCAGCGCCTGAGCCAGTTCATGGCCAAAGGCGAGACCTTCGTTGGTCAGGTCGTGCACCAGCGGCTGCCAGCTGCTGTCCGTGTTGCCGCCGCACAGCAATCCGCTGATCAAACCGTGCATTTCGGCCGGGGTGAGACCTACCCCTTGTTGGTTCAGTAACTGGTCTACATCGTTGTAACCAGGCATTTCGTTCTGTATAGACATGCGCATTCGTCATCGTTGGGAGGAATATTCATGGTATGCTACCACTTTGGACCCTGGTGAACCAGAATAGGGCTTGTATCTTCGCACCAGGGTAGCTATAGTGTCGCCCCTTCGCAGACCCGGGCCAGGGTGTGAAGGCAGCGCAGTCAATCAGCAGGAAGGTGGCATGTCTGCACAACCCGTAGATCTCCAAATTTTCGGCCGTTCACTGCGAGTGAATTGCCCGCCTGAACAAAGGGATGCCCTGAATCAGGCAGCTGAAGACCTTAATCAGCGGTTGCAAGATTTAAAAGAACGCACTAGAGTCACAAATACTGAGCAGCTGGTCTTCATCGCGGCGTTGAACATCAGCTATGAGTTGACTCAGGAAAAAGCGAAGACCCGCGACTACGCTTCCAGCATGGAGCAGCGCATTCGCATGCTTCAGCAGACCATCGAACAAGCATTGCTTGAGCAAGGTCGCATAAGCGAAAAGCCAGGGTCGAAGTTTGAATAACACTTTGCAGTTAACTGTGTTAGAGTAATCGCAAGAACAAAATTTCTCTGAGATGTTTGCAAGCGGGCCAGTCCCCTGAGCCGATATTTCATACCACAAGAATGTGGCGCTCCACGGTTGGTGAGCATGCTCGGTTCGTCCGAGAAGCCTTAAAACCGTGACGACACATTCACCTTGAACCAAGGGTTCAAGGGTTACAGCCTGCGGCGGCATCTCGGAGATTCCCTTCTTTACTTCGCATCATCCCCCATACGTGTTTTCGGCTGAAGCCGCCCTGTATTACACTTGCTCCTATTGTTTCGCCAGCTCGTAACGAGACCTGCATGACTATACAGCCCGATACCCTGCTCTCCCGTCAGCATATTCGCCAGCAGATCCGCGATCGTCGACGCGCACTCAGCCCGGAGCAACAGCGCCTGTTTGCCCAACAGGCCGCCGAGCGGATGATGGCCTGGCCGCCGGTAGTTCTCGCCCACAACGTGGCGCTGTTTCTCTCCTTTGACGGCGAGCTGGACACCCAGCCGCTGATCGACCAGCTCTGGCGCGCCGGCAAGCGGGTATATCTCCCGGTGCTGCATCCCTTTAGCCCCGGCAATCTGCTGTTTTTACACTACCATCCGCAGAGCCAACTGATCGTGAATCGCCTGAAGATCCGCGAACCGAAGCTCGATGTGCGGGATGTGCTGCCGCTGGCTGAACTCGATGTGCTGGTGACCCCGCTGGTGGCCTTCGATGTCAGTGGCCAACGGCTGGGAATGGGCGGCGGTTTTTACGACCGGACGCTGCAAAACTGGCAGCAGTATCGCCTGCAGCCGGTGGGCTACGCGCACGACTGCCAGCAGGTGGATAGCCTGCCGAGCGAAGAGTGGGATATCCCGCTGCCGGCGGTCATCACCCCGGGAAAAACCTGGTGTTGGTAGGTACGCGGGGACGAGAAATTCAGCCTGGAAAGTATTAACAAAAAAACGGGCAGGTACGCGACCTGCCCGAGAGGCAAAAATGATTAGAACAGCAGACGGGCGCGGATAGTCCCCGGGATCGCTTTCATTGCCTGCAGCGCCTGCTGGGCAACATCTTCTTCCGCTTCAATATCAATCACCACGTAGCCCATCTGCGGCGACGTTTGCAGATACTGGGCGGCAATGTTGATGCTCTGCGCGGCGAAGATTTGGTTGATTGCGGTCAGGACGCCCGGCCGGTTCTCATGGATATGCAGCAGACGGCGGCCGCCGTGCAGCGGTAGAGAAACTTCCGGGAAGTTAACTGCCGACAGGGTTGACCCGTTGTCAGAGTATTTCGCCAGCTTGCCAGCTACTTCCAGACCGATGTTCTCCTGCGCTTCCTGAGTGGAGCCACCGATATGCGGTGTGAGGATCACGTTATCAAACTCGCACAGCGGCGAAGTGAAGGGGTCGCTGTTGGTCGCAGGTTCAGTCGGGAAGACGTCGATAGCCGCCCCGGCCAGATGCTTACTGGCCAGCGCATCGCATAGCGCCGGAATGTCCACCACGGTACCGCGGGAGGCGTTGATCAGCAGCGCGCCCGGCTTCATCAGCGCCAGTTCTTCCGCACCCATCATATTTTTGGTAGAGGCGTTTTCCGGCACGTGCAGGCTGACCACATCGCTCATGTTCAGCAGGTCGGAGAGATGCTGTACCTGAGTGGCGTTGCCGAGCGGCAGTTTGTTTTCAATATCATAGAAGAAGACGTGCATTCCCAGCGATTCCGCCAGAATGCCAAGCTGGGTACCGATGTGGCCGTAACCGATGATGCCCAGCTTTTTACCACGCGCTTCGAAGCTGCCGACCGCCTGCTTGTTCCACACCCCGCGGTGCGCTTTGGCGTTGGCTTCCGGCACGCCGCGCAGCATCAGCAGCAGTTCGCCGATCACCAACTCGGCCACCGAGCGGGTGTTAGAGAACGGCGCGTTAAACACCGGAATACCGCGCTTCGCAGCGGCGTTCAGATCGACCTGGTTGGTCCCGATGCAGAAGCAACCGACGGCAACCAGTTTTTCCGCTGCGGCGAAAATCTCTTCAGTCAGATGGGTACGGGAACGCAGGCCGATGAAATGGGCATCACGGATCGACGCTTTCAGCTGTTCTGAATCCAGCGCGCCTTTATGAAATTCAATGTTGGTGTAACCCGCTGCGCGAAGGCTATCGATTGCCTTTTGATGCACACCTTCAACCAGCAGAAATTTAATCTTGTCTTTTTCCAGTGATACCTTAGCCATTTCCCCGTCCTGTTTTGTCTTAACTGATGTCGTGCTGAACGAAAGTTCGTCTCAGCAACATATCAAAAAAAACTATCGCGGCAATATGAACGTTTGCGTCGCCGTCCTGAAGAAATGTCATCCAGAGGGAAATCGCAGGACAAAACACCAGAAAGAGAAGAAATGGTAGCGTGTAAATCAGAATGGTTGCATAAATGTGACAGAAGTCACCAAATTGCACCTGGTGAAAAAATATTTGCGAGGGAGCCGGTCGGCTCCCTGCGGACAGACTATTTTACGATGGTCTTCACGCCGTCGGCAGTACCAATCAGCGCCACGTCGGCGCCACGGTTGGCGAACAGCCCCACGGTGACAACGCCAGGAATACCGTTGATCGCGTTTTCCAGCGCGATCGCATCGAGAATTTCCAGGCCGTGCACGTCAAGGATCACGTTGCCGTTATCGGTCACCACGCCCTGACGGTACTCTGGACGGCCGCCCAGCTTGACCAGCTGACGCGCCACGGCGCTGCGCGCCATCGGAATGACTTCCACCGGCAGCGGGAACTTGCCCAGAATATCGACCTGCTTGGAGGCGTCGGCGATGCAGATAAATTTATCAGCGACCGAGGCGATGATCTTTTCACGGGTCAGCGCCGCGCCGCCGCCTTTGATCATCTGCATATGGCCGTTGATCTCATCCGCGCCGTCAACATAGATCCCCAGGCGATCGACGCTGTTAAGATCGAAGACGGTGATCCCGAGGTTTTTCAGCTTCTCGGTGGAGGCGTCGGAGCTGGAAACCGCCCCTTCGATCTGCCCCTTCATGGTGCCCAGCGCGTCAATAAAATGGGCCGCCGTCGAGCCGGTGCCTACGCCGACAATAGTCCCTGGCTGTACATATTGCAGTGCTGCCCAACCTACCGCTTTTTTCAGTTCATCCTGCGTCATAATTCTGGTCCGAGATGTGAATGCCTGTGGCGCATTATAGAACATCGATAGTGGAAATGTCCCTGCGATGCAGATCACACAACTGAACAGACCAATTTCGTCTGTATCAAATAAAAATTTATGTCATAGTGCGAGATAACGATTAGTTATGGGGGCACGCCAGAATAATGAAACGACCGGACTACAGGACACTACAAGCGCTGGATGCGGTGATTAGGGAACGAGGATTTGAGCGCGCCGCGCAGAAGCTATGTATTACCCAGTCCGCCGTCTCACAGCGTATTAAGCAGCTGGAAAATATGTTCGGCCAGCCGCTGCTGGTGCGTACCGTGCCGCCGCGCCCCACCGAGCAAGGACAGAAACTGCTGGCTCTGTTGCGCCAGGTTGAACTGCTGGAGGAAGAGTGGCTGGGCGATGAACAAACCGGCTCTACGCCGTTGCTGCTGTCGCTGGCGGTGAACGCCGACAGTCTGGCGACCTGGCTGCTGCCGGCGCTGGCCAATGTTCTGTCAGACTCCCCTATTCGTCTCAACCTGCAGGTGGAAGATGAAACCCGCACCCAGGAGCGCCTGCGCCGTGGCGAAGTAGTGGGCGCAGTGAGTATCCAGCCGCAGGCGCTGCCAAGCTGCCTGGTGGATCAGCTGGGGGCGCTCGATTACCTGTTTGTCGCATCAAAAGAGTTTGCGCAACGCTATTTCCCGAATGGCGTGACGCGTTCGGCGCTGCTTAAGGCGCCGGTCGTCGCCTTCGACCATCTGGACGATATGCATCAGGCGTTCCTGCAGCAAAACTTCGACCTGCCGCCGGGCAGCGTCCCCTGCCACATCGTCAACTCGTCGGAAGCTTTCGTGCAGCTGGCGCGCCAGGGCACCACCTGCTGTATGATCCCGCATCTGCAGATCGAAAAAGAGCTCAACAGCGGCGAACTTATCGATCTCACCCCGGGCCTGTTCCAGCGCCGCATGCTCTACTGGCACCGCTTCGCCCCGGAAAGCCGCATGATGCGCCGGGTGACCGATGCGCTCATTGACTACGGACACAAGGTGCTGCGTCAGGATTAAACTGCGGGCATAAAAAAGCCACTTCGCTGAAGTGGCTTTTTTGTTTCTATCGCTTACTGGGCCGGTTTCGGCGTTTCCGCCGGTTTCGCCGGGGTGGCTGGAGCAGCGGCTTGCGCCGGCTGCAGCTCAAAGACTACATCGACCTGGTCGTCAAACTGGATAGTCGCCTGCTCGTAGGTTTCCTGGGCAGAAACCGGCGCAGCGTCAGCGGCCTTCATCATGCGAACCATCGGGCTCGGCTGATAGTTGGAGACATGGTAGCGCACGCTGTACACCGGACCCAGCTTGCTGTGGAAGCCTGCGGCCAGCTCCTGCGCCTGATGCACGGCGTCGTCGATCGCCGCTTTACGCGCTTTATCTTTGTAGGCGTCCGGTTGCGCAACGCCCAGCGAGACGGAGCGAATTTCGTTGAGACCCGCTTTCAGGGCGCCATCCAGCAGACCGTTGAGTTTATCCAGCTGGCGCAAGGTCACTTCCACTGTGCGCACCGCGCGATAGCCTTTCAGAATGCTTTTCCCGTTCTGATAGTCGTAATCAGGCTGGGTACGCAGATTCGCCGAGTTGATGTCCTTTTTAGCAATACCGCTCTTTTCGAGGAAAGAGAGATATTGCGCAACGCGATCGTCAGCCTGTTTTTTTGCCGACGCGGCGTCTTTTGCCGACACGTTCACTTCGATCGCCAGGGTGGCGATGTCCGGAACCGCGGCAACGCTTGCTGTGCCTGAAGTCACAATGTGCGGGCCATCCGGCAATTCGCTGGCCTGTGCCGCCATCGTGGTCAATCCGAGTGTTGCCGCCAGGGCTAAGACTTTTAACTTCACTGTCGTTTCTCCATGTTACTTAAATCGCCCTTACGGGACGCATGCCAGCAAGCTTAGCGCGTACAGCAGGAAAGTCCATCGGACAACGCTTAGTTAAGCAACGCCTGGATATGGCTGACGCCTTCTCTTGCCAGCTGAAACGCAATAAACCACATGACGGCGCCGACCACAATATTGATGATCCGCTGGGCTCTGGCGGTACGCAGTCGCGGCGCCAGCCAGGCGGCTAACAGCGCCAGGCCAAAGAACCACAGGAAAGAGGCGCTAATGGTCCCTAGCGCAAACCAGCGCTTCGGCTCCACCGCCAGCTGACCTCCCAGGCTGCCTAACACCACAAAGGTGTCCAGATAAACGTGCGGGTTAAGCCAGGTCACCGCCAGCATGGTGATAATGATTTTCCAGCGCCCCTGCTGCATTACCTCTGCATTGGCGAGTTCAAGACTCTGACTGAACGCCGTTTTCAATGCGCCGAAGCCATACCACAGCAAAAAGGCCACGCCGCCCCAGGTCACTAGCGCCAGCAGCCACGGGGATTGCATCAGCAGTGCGCTACCGCCGAAAATGCCAGCGCAGATTAACAGCAAGTCGCTGACCGCGCATAGCAGGGCAATCATCAGATGATACTGACGACGGATCCCCTGATTCATCACAAAGGCATTTTGAGGGCCAAGCGGCAATATCATAGCCGCTCCCAGGGCAAGCCCCTGAAAGTAATAAGTAAACATAAGGATTTATCCGCTGAGTTCGAGAATGGCGCTGACTATAGCGCGAATGAATTATTAGCGGAAATTGAAAGAATTAATCATTAATTAGAACTACTAATGATGAGCTATTGAAAAAGGCCGGCATGGCCGGCCTGAGTTATTGAGAGGCGCTTTACTCTGCTTTTTCCGGCAGGCGCACCACATGAACATCCATCTGCGGGTAAGGGAAGCTGATGCCGTTGGCGTCAAATTCACGCTTGATACGCTCGAGGATATCCCAGTAGACGTTTTGCAGATCGCTGCTTTTGCTCCACACGCGCACCACGAAGTTCACCGACGAGGCGCCGAGTTCGTTCAGACGAACGGTCATTTCCCGATCGCGCAGAATTCGATCGTCAGATTCGATAATCGAGGTCAGCAGCTGCTTTACCTTGTCGATATCAGCATCGTAAGCGACGCCGATAATAAACTCATTGCGACGCGCAGGCTCCCGGGAGAAGTTAATGATATTGCCGGCGATGATTTTCCCGTTCGGGACCACCACTACTTTACCGTCCGCGGTACGCAGGGTGGTGGAGAAAATCTGCACGTTCAACACCGTACCTGCCACGCCGCCAAGGTCGACATACTCGCCAGCGCGGAACGGGCGGAACATCACCAGCAGTACGCCTGCGGCAAGGTTCGACAGCGATCCCTGCAGCGCTAAACCCACCGCCAAACCGGCAGCACCCAGCACCGCAATCACCGAGGCGGTCTGCACGCCTACCCGTCCCAGGGCGGCAATCAGCGTAAAGGCGATAACCGCATAGCGCACCAGCGCAGAGAGAAAATCGGCCACGGTAGCGTCAATTTTACGCGCCAGCATCAGGCGGTTGACGGTATTAGAGACGACGCGCGCCACGATCATCCCGACGATCAGGATAGCGATAGCCGCGACGATGTTGACGGCATAGCTCAGCAGCAGCTCCTGGTTGCGTGCCAGCCACGTCCCGGCGTGGTTGATGCTATCGACAACGTTCAAATCTTCCATTTAACATTCCTTATGAATCCCCTGGGGGGAAGTAAATAACTCAGCCTGCGACAGGGCAGTCAGGTTATAGGGTAAACAATAAGTGCACGTTTTGCCAAATGGATCACAGTTTTCTGCCACGCTATCCTGTTGTTAAGATAATAAAAAAGCCCGCATTGCTGCGGGCTTCCGGGTAAGAAACAGATTTTTCTTACAGAACGTCGATCGCGTTCAGCTCTTTAAATGCCTGCTCCAGACGAGTCACCATGGAAGTCTGGGCAGCACGCAGCCATACGCGCGGGTCGTAGTATTTCTTGTTCGGCTGGTCTTCGCCTTTCGGGTTGCCCAGCTGGCCCTGCAGGTAAGCTTCGTTCGCTTTGTAATACTGCAGGATACCGTCCCAGGTTGCCCATTGGGTGTCGGTATCAATGTTCATTTTCACCACGCCGTAGCTGACGGAGTCTTTAATTTCCTGAGCGGAAGAACCGGAACCGCCGTGGAACACGAAGTTCAGGCTGTTGTGCGGCAGGTTGTGTTTCTTGGAAACATATTCCTGAGAGTCGCGCAGGATGGTCGGGGTCAGAACTACGTTACCTGGTTTGTACACGCCGTGTACGTTACCGAAGGAAGCGGCGATGGTGAAGCGCGGGCTGATTTTGCTCAGCTCGGTGTAGGCGTAATCCACGTCTTCCGGCTGGGTGTACAGGGCGGAAGCGTCCATGTGGCTGTTATCCACGCCGTCTTCTTCACCGCCAGTGCAGCCCAGTTCGATTTCCAGGGTCATGCCCATTTTGGCCATGCGAGCCAGGTACTTAGAGCAGATCTCGATGTTTTCGTGCAGGGACTCTTCAGACAGGTCGATCATGTGGGAAGAGAACAGCGGTTTGCCAGTAGCGGCGAAGTGTTTTTCACCGGCGTCCAGCAGGCCGTCGATCCACGGCAGCAGTTTCTTCGCGCAGTGGTCAGTGTGCAGGATAACCGGCACGCCGTAGTGTTCAGCCATCTGGTGCACGTGGTGGGCGCCAGAGATAGCGCCGAGGATAGCAGCACCCTGAGGAACGTCAGTTTTCACGCCTTTACCTGCGATGAACGCTGCGCCGCCGTTAGAGAACTGAACGATAACCGGAGAGCGAACTTTCGCTGCAGCTTCCAGAACGGCGTTGATGGAATCAGTACCTACGCAGTTTACCGCCGGCAGTGCAAAGTTGTTTTCTTTTGCTACCTGGAACACTTTCTGAACGTCGTCGCCAGTGATGACGCCCGGTTTTACGAAATCAAAAATTTTAGACATGTTACTTAGTCCTGTATCTGTATCTTCGACCGTTGAAGAAGGTTCGCGAGCCCTTAAGCGCGCTGAAAAACAGGCGGGTTTCCCCGCCTGAACTGAATTACTGCTTAGCGCGCTCTTCGAGCATCGCTACTGCCGGCAGGACTTTGCCTTCGACGAATTCAAGGAATGCGCCGCCGCCAGTGGAGATGTAGGAAATTTTGTCAGCGATGCCGAACAGGTCGATCGCTGCCAGGGTGTCACCGCCGCCGGCGATGGAGAAACCTTCGCTGTCCGCGATAGCGTTAGCCACGATTTCAGTCCCTTTACGGAAGTTAGGGAATTCGAATACGCCAACCGGGCCGTTCCACAGGATGGTTTTGGCGTTCTTCAGGATTTCAGCCAGTTTCTGTGCGGAAACGTCGCCAAGGTCCAGAATCTGCTCGTCATCTTTGATGTCGTTAACAGATTTCAGGGTTGCCGTTGCGGTTTCGGAGAACTCGGTCGCTACGCGAACGTCGGTCGGAACCGGGATATCGCAGGTGCCCAGCAGGCGCTTGGCTTCATCAACCAGATCTGCTTCGTACAGGGATTTACCGACGTTGTGGCCCTGAGCGGCAACGAAGGTGTTAGCGATACCGCCGCCCACGATCAGCTGGTCAGCGATTTTAGACAGGGAATCCAGAACGGTCAGTTTGGTGGACACTTTAGAACCACCAACGATAGCGACCATCGGACGAGCTGGCTCTTTCAGCGCTTTACCCAGCGCGTCCAGTTCAGCGGCCAGCAGCGGGCCTGCGCACGCCACGTCAGCAAATTTGCCGATGCCGTGGGTGGAAGCCTGCGCGCGGTGCGCAGTACCGAAAGCGTCCATCACGAACACGTCGCACAGCGCAGCGTATTTCTTAGACAGTTCTTCGTCGTCTTTTTTCTCGCCTTTGTTGAAGCGAACGTTTTCCAGCACCACCAGTTCACCGGCAGCCACTTCCACGCCGTCCAGGTAGTCTTTAACCAGGCGTACCGGGTTGGACAGTTTGTCTTTCAGGTAATTAACAACCGGCAGCAGAGAGAATTCTTCGTTGTACTCGCCTTCGGTCGGACGACCCAGGTGAGAAGTAACCATGACTTTCGCGCCCTGCTTCAGCGCCAGTTCAATGGTCGGCAGAGATGCACGGATACGTGCGTCGCTGGTTACTTTCCCGTCTTTAACTGGTACGTTCAGATCCGCACGGATAAAAACGCGTTTACCAGCCAGATCCAGATCGGTCATCTTAATTACAGACATGGTGAATCCTCTCGTTGATTCATAAAGTTTTGTCGACGTTTACGCGTCGAACCTGAAACCAATAGCCGCCATCGCTAACGTCGTGTCGAGCATTCGGTTAGCAAAGCCCCATTCGTTATCGCACCAGACCAGCGTTTTGATCAGATGCGCGCCACTGACCCGGGTTTGCGTACCATCGACGATGGCGCTGTGCGGATCGTGGTTAAAATCTGTCGAGACCAACGGTAATTCCGTATAGTCAACTATACCATGAAATGCACCTTGTGCTGCTTTTTGCAGCAACTGGTTGACTTCACATGCTTTTACCGGTTTTTTCACCGTCACGCTCAGGTCAATTGCCGTCACGTTAATCGTCGGCACCCGCACGGCAATCGCTTCAAAACGGTCGTTAAATTGCGGAAAAATACGGGTGATCCCTGCCGCCAGTTTGGTATCCACCGGAATGATCGACTGGCTGGCCGCGCGGGTACGCCGCAGATCCGGATGATAAGCGTCAATCACCTGCTGGTCATGCATCGCCGAGTGAATGGTGGTGACGGTGCCGGACTCAATGCCATAGGCGTCATCGAGCAGTTTAATGATCGGAATAATGCAGTTGGTGGTGCAGGAGGCGTTGGAGACAATGCGATGCCCGGCGCGAAGTTCATCCTGATTTACGCCGTACACCACCGTCGCGTCGAGGTCGTTGCCGCCGGGGTGGGAAAAGAGCACTTTTTTCGCCCCCGCCTGAAGATGGGCTTCACCGTGTTCACGGCTCCCGTATACGCCGGTACAGTCAAGCACGACGTCCACCGCCAGTTCGCGCCAGGGCAGCGCCGCAATGGTCGGCTCATGCAGCAGACGGATGGCATCGTCGCCAACAAACAGCTGCTCGCGCTCCTGACGGACATCCCAGGCGAAACGGCCATGGCTGGTGTCATATTTCAATAAATGCGCGATGCCCGCGGCATCCGCCAGCTCATTGATTGCCACCACGGTGATTTCCGCACGACGCCCGGATTCATATAGAGCACGAACCACGTTGCGTCCAATGCGACCGAAGCCATTAATCGCGATGCGAATGGTCATAGATCTCCTGCAAGGCTGTCCCTGTTATGAGGTGGCTGACAGAGTAATCCAGCAACGCTCTGAGGGGAACCTTACCAGCTGCAAACTGCGACTGATTGATTAATTGTCGAACATTTAAACGACTGAAACGCTTCAGCTAGAATAAGCGAAATGAGGAATAAAAGGAATGTTTGTCCAGCGCAATAAACCAGCTATATGACTCACATCACATTTTTGCTGGAATAATTTACAACCGTATTACATGGTTCAGGAATAGCAGATACAAAAAAGCCGGGTGGCGAGATAAAAGCAAAACGGTAACCCAGGGGTTACCGTTTTGGTGTTGGCACCCTCTCCTGTGGGAGAGGGTTGGGGTGAGGGCATCAGCCCGCACCGTACCAGCGATTACAGCAGCGCTTTCGCTTTAGCAACCACGTTATCAACGGTGAAGCCGAACTCCTCGAACAGCTGCTCAGCCGGCGCAGACTCACCGAAGGTGGTCATGCCAAC
>OKNA01000034.1_pt1 | contig 113737 bp, 103 predicted proteins | sample 1611251 | NCBI WGS metagenome assembly OKNA01 (sample SAMN04436723, study PRJEB24849) | human gut metagenome | biome: human gut; feature: NICU; material: stool | host: Homo sapiens | place: USA: Saint Louis, MO | collected 2010-10-14 | reverse complement strand
AGTGTGGGGTCTCCCCATGTGAGAGTAGGGAACTGCCAGGCATCAAACAAGTGAAAAGGCCATCCGCAAGGATGGCCTTTTTGCGTTTGTACGTCGAAAAACGATAGGCCGGGTAAGGCGAAGCCGTCACCCGGCAGATTTCAGACTGCACACCACGCCAAAATAAACTCTGCAATCCCCTCCACATTATTCAAATCCAGAACCGGTACTTCCAGCGTCAACGCAGCGTCACTGGCCACAGCAATCACATGTTCATCCAGCGTTAACTCACTTACATCATGCCCGGCACCGTTTCTGAACAGCAGGAGCTTCGCAACAGCCTCGTGCTTAAACCCCTCAACCAGCACCAGATCCAGCGTGGAATGATCCATCCGGCTGACAAGATAAGCGAGATCCAGCGGTGCTTCATCCGGAGTTTCTGTCATTAACGCCCAGCGCTGGTTACTCGCCACCATCGTTTGTGCAGCGCCAGCCTTACGCAGCTCATAGCTATCTTTCCCCGGCTTATCGACATCCATGTTATGGTGCGTGTGCTTAATCAATCCGGGACGAATACCTTTAGCGCAAAGTGCAGGTATCAGCTTTTTTAGCAGCGTAGTCTTCCCGGTGCCGCTCCAGGCAGAGATCGCTAATACGGGTATCATTTCTTCTCCTGCATCATCTGCAAATCTTCCGTCGTGTTTACATTCACAAACGCCGATTTCATGTCGCTGAAATCAACGGAATGCCCTCCCGACTGGCGCATAAATACCATGACGCGTCGCTCTCCTGCGGCCAGGTAATCTTCCAGCGCAGATATTAACGAGCGATTAATCAATGCGATCGTCGGATGGTCGCGTTCGCCGTCGTGTACCCAGACGACGGGAGCACCCTCGCACCGCTGCACCAGACGTTCAACCAGACAGGACGGGATGAAGGGCGTATCACATGAACAAAAGAGAAACCACTCTCCATGCGACTGCTGCATAACGGAAAGCATTCCCGCCAGCGGGCCGGGGTAGTCCACAAGCTTATCCTGATAAACCGGATATCCACTGCGCTGGTAAATATCAACATGTCGGTTAGCGCTGATCGCCATCGACGACACCTGTTTTGCCAGGGTATCAGCAACATGCTGCCATAAGGGGGTGTTGTTCAGGAGCTGAAGACCTTTATCTTTTCCGCCCATTCGCGTTGCCCTGCCTCCGGCAAGAACGACCCCGATGATTTCCTGGCATTGATTCACGAATATCGCCTCTTTTATTGTGGGATTGACCCTGCTAACGTGTCTCTCTAAATGAAAGGAGCACTACCATGAAATGTAAACGTCTTAATGAAGTCATTGAGCTTCTCCAGCCGGCCTGGCAAAAAGAGCCAGAGCTGAATCTGATGCAATTTTTACAGAAACTGGCGAAAGAGTCAGGTTTTGATGGCGAACTGGCAGACCTTTCTGATGACATCCTGATCTACCACCTCAAAATGCGTGACTCGGCTAAAGATGCTGTTATTCCTGGTATTCAGAAAGATTATGAAGAGGATTTTAAAACCGCATTACTGCGCGCCCGAGGCGTAATTAAAGAGTAAAAGCTTGTAAGCGGAGCCACCGAAATCGCCACAAGATGATATCCTGAATCATTCGTATAATTTCCGGATGATCGGATGAACGACCAGGCTTTTACTTTCCAGACACTACACCCGGATACCATTATGGATGCGCTGTTCGAGCAGGGTATTCGGGTGGATTCCGGGTTAACCCCTTTAAACAGCTACGAAAACCGTGTCTACCAATTTCAGGACGAAGAGCGCCAGCGCTTTGTCGTAAAGTTTTACCGGCCACAACGCTGGTCCGCAGAACAAATTCAGGAAGAGCATCAGTTTGCCCACGATCTGCTGGATGACGATGTTCCCGTTGCGGCACCGCTCAAATTTAATAACCAAACGCTGCTGACCCATCAGGGTTTTTACTACGCGGTATTTCCGAGCCTGGGCGGAAGACAGTTTGAGGCAGATAATATCGATCAGATGGAATGGGTTGCCCGTTATCTGGGGCGCATTCATCAGACGGGACGTAAAAAATCGTTTGTTGCCCGACCGACGATTGGTGTTCAGGAATATCTTATTGAGCCGCGAGAGGTATTCGAAACATCGGCGCTGATCCCAAAGGCGCTTAAGGATAATTTCCTCACGGCGACCGATAAGCTTATTGATGCTGTAAAAGCCTGCTGGCGGGATGATATTACCGCTCTACGCCTGCACGGTGACTGCCACGCCGGGAATATTCTCTGGCGCGACGGCCCGCTATTTGTCGATCTTGATGACGCTCGTATGGGACCTGCGGTGCAGGATCTGTGGATGCTGCTCAACGGTGATAAAGCCGAGCAGCGCATGCAGCTTGAGACCATAATTGAAGCTTATGAAGAATTTAGCCCCTTTAATTCAGACGAAATTGCCCTGATAGAGCCTTTACGTGCGATGCGATTTGTTTATTATCTCGCGTGGTTAATCAGGCGTTGGGAAGACCCGGCTTTTCCCCGAAATTTCCCCTGGCTTACCGGGGAGGATTACTGGCGCAACCAGATATCCACATTTACCGAGCAGGTTAAGGTTCTACAGGAACCCCCTCTGCAATTAACGCCGATGTATTAATTGGACACACCCAGGAGAGAGTTAATCATGAAAAAAATTTGGCTGGCGCTGGCTGGTATGATTCTGGCATTTAGCGCAACTGCTGCGCAGTTTACCGACGGCAAGCAGTACATTACGCTGGACAAGCCTGTAGCTGGCGAGCCTCAGGTGCTGGAGTTCTTCTCCTTCTACTGCCCGCACTGCTACGAGTTTGAGCAGGTACTTCATGTTTCTGACAACGTGAAGAAAAAGCTGCCGGAAGGCACCAAAATGACGAAATACCACGTTGAGTTCCTTGGCCCATTGGGTAAAGATCTGACTCAGGCATGGGCGGTTGCGATTGCGCTGGGTGTGGAAGATAAGATCACCGCGCCTATGTTTGAAGCCGTACAGAAAACCCAGACCGTACAAACTACGGCAGATATCCGTAAAGTGTTTGTTGATGCCGGTGTGAAAGGTGAAGACTACGACGCTGCCTGGAACAGTTTTGTGGTGAAATCTCTCGTGGCACAGCAGGAAAAAGCTGCCGCTGACTTCCAGTTGCAGGGCGTGCCGGCGATGTATGTTAACGGTAAATACCAGGTAAATATGCGTGGTATGGACACCACCAGTATGGATATCTTCGTACAACAGTACGCTGATACCGTGAAACACCTGGTTGAGATGAAGTAACAAACATAAAGAAAACGCCGGTCATTGACCGGCGTTTTTGTATGAAGATTTTAACTCCGCTATCTGTTCGTCTTTCTCTTTCCAGAGTGTATTGAGCCAAAGCTGGAAACGACGTTTGAAGTTTTTATCGTTAACGTAATCACCGTGCAGTTCCGTATCGATGGGCAACAGATCAACGCGGACTACGATACGCGTCAGCTTGCCGCTGAGCATATCGTAGAACGGCGTCCTGTCGTTTTCCGGATAGCAGAGCGTTACGTTCAACAATTTATCAAACTGCTCACCCAGCACGTTGAGGGCCATTGCGATACCCGCTGCCTTTGGCGGCAACAGGTGCTGATACGGAGAGCGAGTCTGCTGGCGCTTCTCTTCGGTAAAGCGCGAACCTTCGACGAAATTAACTATGGTGGTGGGATGCGCGCGAAACTTCTCGCAAGAACGGCGCGTAGTTTCCACGTCCATACCGCGGCGTTCCGGATGACGAATCAGATAGCTGCGTGAATAGCGTTTCATAAACGGCATATCCAGCGCCCAGCAGGCCAGACCAATGAAAGGCACCCATGCCAGTTGCTGTTTCAGAAAGTATTTGTTCATCGGAATATGTTTGCGAAACAGCACGCACAATACAACGATGTCGGCCCAGCTGTGATGATTGCAGATCAGCAGATACCAGTTCTTTTTATTCAGCTTCTCAAGGCCCTGAACGTCCCACTTTAACCAGGGGTTCAGATACAACAGGATCGCCAGCCCTTCACACCAGCAGTACATCATAAAATTACAAAAAGCAGACACTGCACGCCATACCGGGGGGACGGGCAGCAGGAGCTTAATTATTCCGGCAACGATGATTGGCACAGAACAGGCGATGGTAACCAGAATAGTTAAAATGACGCTTAGCAATAAGGTTATCGCAGCGAGTATTTTCGACATAATGAATTTTTTCAGATAGTTAGCTGTAATTAAGCAGCCGGCTATCCGGTGCTGGGCGCCGATCTTATCAGATATTGGCCCAGACCAGGGCGCTTTCGCACGAAGAGGCTGCGGCTTTTCCTGCCATGCAGCGAAATTTTCTATATAGACAGGGTGCTTACGTCTTATATCCACATAGACTAAATAACCATCAGCGGGGTTGGATCTTAAGTGATCTAATTTCAACTAATTGATTTTATTTGATAAATAAGTTTTCAGTATCAGTTTTATAGAACTGTTATTCACCTGTATTAAAAATATGCACAAACTTATCCACAGTTTGTTTTTGCGAGCGATCTTCACGATCGCAAAATCTTTTTCTGTATAAAGCGCTAAAACCTGATGTTTTCATCCTTCTGTGGCATCCTTTACCCATAAATTAATTAAAGGCACGGACATTATGGTTCAGATCCCAGAAAACCCACTTATACTCGTCGATGGCTCTTCTTACCTTTATCGGGCGTATCATGCGTTTCCTCCTCTGACCAACAGCGCAGGGGAACCTACCGGCGCAATGTACGGCGTACTGAATATGCTGCGCAGCCTGATTCTGCAATACCACCCAACCCATGCGGCCGTGGTGTTTGATGCGAAGGGGAAAACCTTCCGCGATGAATTATTTGAGCATTACAAATCTCACCGTCCTCCCATGCCTGACGATCTGCGTGCGCAGATTGAACCGCTGCACGCTATGGTCAAAGCGATGGGGCTGCCTTTGCTGGCTGTCTCGGGCGTTGAGGCTGACGACGTTATTGGCACCCTGGCGCGCGAAGCTGAAAAGGCTGGCCGCCCGGTGCTGATCAGTACCGGTGATAAAGACATGGCGCAGCTGGTAACACCTGGGATCACGCTGATTAATACCATGACCAACACCATTCTTGGCCCGGAAGAAGTGGTTGCCAAATATGGCGTGCCGCCAGAACTCATTATTGATTTCCTCGCCCTGATGGGGGATTCCTCGGATAACATCCCTGGCGTGCCGGGCGTGGGCGAAAAAACAGCTCAGGCGCTGCTGCAAGGGTTAGGTGGGTTGGATACGCTGTACGCTGAGTCCGACAAAATTGCCGGACTTACCTTCCGTGGTGCAAAAACCATGGCCGGAAAGCTCGCCGATAACAAAGAGGTGGCTTACCTCTCTTATCAGTTAGCCACCATCAAAACCGACGTCGAGCTGGAGCTTACCTGCGACCAGCTTGAAGTGCAGGAACCCGCCGCAGAAGAACTGCTTGGCCTGTTCAGAAAATACGAATTTAAACGCTGGACCACGGATGTCGAAGCCGGGAAATGGCTTCAGGCGAAAGGGGCAAAAGCTGCGGCGAAGCTGAAAGAAACTATCGTTGTCGATGCCGAAGAGCAGGCAGAAGAAGAAGCGGCAGCGCTCTCATTCGATAACTATGAAACCATCCTTGAAGAGTCGCAGCTCGTCGCCTGGATTGAAAAGCTGAAAAAAGCACCGGTATTTGCGTTCGATACCGAAACGGACAGTCTCGATAACATATCTGCCAATATGGTAGGTCTGTCATTCGCGACGGAGCCGGGTATGGCAGCCTATGTTCCGGTAGCGCATGACTATCTGGATGCGCCGGAGCAGATCTCGCGCGAGCGCGCCTTAGAACTGCTGAAGCCGATTCTGGAAGACGAGAAAGCGCTGAAGGTCGGGCAAAACCTGAAGTACGACCGCGGTATTCTGCAAAACTACGGCATTGAACTGCGTGGTATCGCTTTTGACACCATGCTGGAATCTTACATTCTGGACAGCGTGGCGGGCCGCCATGATATGGATTCCTTATCCGATCGTTGGCTGAAACACAAAACCATCACCTTTGAAGAAATTGCCGGTAAGGGCAAAAATCAGCTGACCTTTAACCAGATCGCGCTGGAAGAAGCAGGCCGCTACGCCGCGGAAGACGCTGACGTCACGCTACAGCTCCATCTCAAAATGTGGCCGAAATTGCAGAAGCACGAAGGGCCGCTGAATGTTTTCCAGAACATTGAGATGCCGCTGGTGCCTGTGCTGTCCCGCATTGAGCGTAACGGCGTCAAAATCGACCCAACGGTGCTGCATAATCACTCTGGCGAGCTGGCGCAGCGCCTGACCGAGCTTGAACAGAAAGCGCATGAGCTTGCTGGAGAGGCATTTAACCTGTCGTCACCGAAACAGCTGCAAACCATCCTGTTTGAAAAGCAGGGTATTAAACCGCTGAAGAAAACGCCGGGCGGCGCGCCTTCAACCTCTGAAGAGGTGCTGGAAGAGCTGGCGCTGGACTATCCGCTGCCAAAAGTTATCCTGCAGTACCGTGGTCTGGCGAAGCTGAAATCGACCTATACCGACAAACTGCCGTTGATGATTAACCCGAAAACGGGCCGCGTACATACTTCCTATCACCAGGCTGTAGCGGCGACCGGGCGACTTTCGTCAACCGATCCTAACCTGCAAAACATTCCGGTGCGTAATGAAGAGGGCCGCCGTATACGCCAGGCTTTCATTGCGCCAGAGGATTATCTGATTGTCTCCGCAGACTACTCGCAAATCGAACTGCGTATTATGGCGCACCTGTCGCGTGACAAAGGCCTGCTGACGGCATTTGCCGAAGGGAAGGATATCCACCGGGCAACAGCTGCCGAAGTGTTTGGCCTGCCGCTGGACAGCGTGACAAACGAACAGCGTCGTAGCGCTAAAGCGATTAACTTTGGCCTTATTTACGGCATGAGCGCATTTGGCCTTTCACGCCAGCTCAACATTCCGCGTAAAGAGTCGCAGAAGTATATGGATCTCTACTTTGAGCGCTATCCGGGCGTGCTGGAATATATGGAGCGTACCCGCGCGCAGGCGAAAGAGAAAGGCTACGTTGAAACGCTGGATGGCCGTCGTCTTTACCTTCCGGACATCAAATCCAGCAACGCCGCGCGCCGTGCTGGCGCTGAACGTGCTGCTATCAATGCCCCGATGCAGGGCACTGCGGCAGACATCATCAAACGCGCGATGATCGCCGTTGATGCCTGGCTGGAAAAAGAGAAACCGCGCGTGAAAATGATCATGCAGGTACACGATGAACTGGTATTTGAAGTCCATAAAGACGACCTGGAAAAGGTCTCTCAGAAGATCCATGAACTGATGGAAAACAGCATGAAGCTGGACGTTCCGTTGCTGGTGGAAGTGGGTAGCGGCGAAAACTGGGATCAGGCTCACTAAGCGTTATCGGAATAACGCGCGTTTTATGTAAGTAAGCAACATAAGTACGCGCGTTTTGTGACGATCATTAGAATTCCCTATGTAAAGAATGAAAAAAAACTACAAAAAGTGCTTTTTCAAGAGACAAAAAAAGAGTAGAGTTAACGACGTAGGGTACAGAGGTAAGATGTTCTATCTTTCAGACCTTTTACTTCACGTAATCGGATTTGGCTGAATATTTTAGCCGCCCCAGTCAGTAATGACTGGGGCGTTTTTTATTGCGGGAAGGAAAGTTCCGGGCGAAAAAAACGCGGTCATCGCCGCGCCTGTTGTTACTCTGCTTCCGCTTCTGTCGCCGGTTCCAGATCGTTAAACCAGCTGTCTAGCTTCTGTCGCAGTTTGTCCACACCCTGCTTTTTCAGCGAGGAGAACGGTTCAACCTGTACATCACCGTTGAATGCCAGCACCGCTTCACGCACCTTGTTCACCTGCGCCTTGCGCGCGCCGCTCGCCAGCTTATCCGCTTTTGTCAGCAGCACCAGCACCGCAATATCGCTTGCCACCGCCCAGTCAATCATCTGCTGGTCGAGATCTTTTAGCGGGTGTCGAATATCCATCAGCACCACCAGACCTTTCAGACACATGCGTTTTTCCAGGTATTCACCCAGCGCACGCTGCCATTTGATCTTCATCTCTTCCGGTACCTGCGCGTAACCGTAGCCCGGTAAATCGACCAGGCGTTTGCCTTCAGCCACTTCAAACAGGTTAATCAGCTGAGTACGGCCAGGTGTTTTTGAGGTACGCGCCAGGTTTTTCTGATTGGTCAGCGTATTCAGGGCGCTGGATTTTCCCGCATTGGAGCGGCCAGCAAATGCCACTTCAATCCCTGTGTCTGAGGGCAGGTGGCGAATATCGGGCGCACTGGTGACAAAATGCGTCTGTTGGTAGTTCCAGGTAGTCACGTGGTCGTCTCCAAAAATCGTAATCTGCGGGGGATTATACCTGAATGCGGGCAAAAGGCTTTTCCCTTCGTCATTGACGTGTAAGTGAAAGCCCTACGGAATGTAAGAGATCTGCCCTTAAGCGTATGAGAAATTTAAGAGAAATCGCAGGCGCTAAAAAACTCAAAATATTAAAATTCAAAGAGTTATTAATGAGTAATTATCTGAAAATCCGGTTTAGTACCTTTTCGTTGCTTGTTAGTTTAAGAGAACAAGGTAAAGTGTGCGTCAAGGCGAGGATGCCAGCAGGAAAACGACTTAAGGATAAGGGTCAGGAGCGCCAGGAGGCGAAGACTCAGGATTGTCAGGACGACCGGCGCCTGGAGGCGTTTTTAACAGGAAACGGAACCGTATCACGGACGGTAGTAGCCAAGGGATAAACAGGGTTTGTTGAAGGCAAACAGGGAATGTCTGACCCGTTAAGGGTTGTGAGTCAGGAAAAAAGGCGACAGATTGCTCTGTCGCCTTTTTTCTTTGCTTGCTTTCTGCTAGATTTCGCCGCAATTCTATACTGAAGAAAACGACTTAAAGATAAAACATCATGAAAAAACCGACCTCCGCTGCGGGCGCGAAACGCCCTGCAAAAGCACGCCGCAAAACGCGCGAAGAACTGAATCAGGAAGCGCGCGATCGCAAACGCGATAAAAAGCATCGTGGCCATACTGCGGGTAGCCGTGCTAACGGTGGCGGTGCCGCAGGCGCTTCTGCTAAAGGCAAACAGCAGAAAGATCCTCGTATCGGCAGTAAAACTCCCATTCCACTGGGCGTGACAGACACGCCGGTCACTAAGCAGCACAAACCAAAGAGCGAGAAACCTATGCTTTCACCGCAGGCTGAGCTGGATATGCTGGAGAACGATGAGCGCCTGGATGCGCTGCTGGAACGTCTTGAAGAGGGTGAAACCCTGACCGCTGAAGAGCAGTCCTGGGTAGATGCCAAACTGGATCGCATTGATGAACTGATGCAGAAGCTGGGTCTGTCCTACGATGATGAAGAAGACGAAGAGGAAGACGAAAAGAAGGAAGATATGATGCGTCTGCTGAAAGGTGGAAACTAACATTTGCACCCGGCAGGTACACTCGTCCTGCTTATAACCCTTCCGGTTATATGTTATCTGGTGTGGTTATTCGTTAAACTACGGCGGTTGTCGCGGCGACAGAAGTGGCTGCGCACCCGAATGATGGCCCGCAACGGGACCAGAACGGGCCGCCGTATACGAACGCGACACCAACGGAAGGAGTGAGCATGTCTGTACCATCTATCGACTGGGATTTGGCCCTGATCCAGAAATATAACTATTCCGGGCCGCGTTATACCTCATACCCCACCGCGCTGGAGTTTTCTGACGCTTTCGGCGAGGCGGATTTTCAGCATGCTGTGGCGCGCTATCCCGAGCGCCCGCTGTCGCTCTACGTCCATATTCCGTTCTGCCACAAGCTCTGCTACTTCTGCGGCTGCAATAAAATCGTTACCCGCCAGCAGCACAAAGCCGATCAATACCTCGATGCGCTTGAACAGGAAATTCTGCACCGCGCACCGCTGTTTAAAGGCCGTCACGTCAGCCAGCTTCACTGGGGCGGCGGTACGCCAACTTATCTGAACAAAGCGCAGATCAGCCGCCTGATGGCGCTTCTGCGCGGCAATTTCAGTTTTAACCACGACGCTGAAATTTCGATCGAGGTCGATCCGCGTGAAATCGAGCTGGATGTGCTGGATCATTTACGCGCCGAAGGCTTCAACCGCCTGAGTATGGGTGTACAAGACTTCAACAAAGAAGTACAGCGCCTGGTCAACCGCGAGCAGGATGAAGCGTTTATCTTTGCCTTACTCAACCATGCGCGTGAAATCGGCTTTACCTCAACGAATATAGACCTGATTTACGGCCTGCCGAAGCAGACGCCGGAGAGCTTCGCCTACACGCTTAAACGCGTGGCTGAGCTCAACCCGGACCGTCTGAGCGTCTTTAACTATGCGCACCTGCCGACGCTGTTCGCCGCGCAGCGCAAAATCAAAGATGCGGATCTGCCTTCCGCCCAGCAGAAGCTGGACATTTTGCAGGAGACCATCGCCTCGCTGACCGAAACCGGCTATCAGTTTATCGGGATGGATCACTTTGCCCGCCCTGACGACGAACTGGCGATTGCTCAGCGCGAAGGTGTTCTCCATCGTAACTTCCAGGGATACACCACCCAGGGAGATACCGATCTGCTCGGAATGGGTGTCTCCGCTATCAGCATGATTGGCGACTGCTACGCCCAGAACCAAAAAGAGCTGAAGCTGTATTACCAGCAAGTTGATGAAACGGGCAACGCGCTGTGGCGCGGCATTGCGTTAACGCGCGACGACTGCATCCGTCGTGATGTGATTAAGGCGCTTATCTGCAACTTCCGTCTCGAATTCCGCGAGGTGGAGTCGCAATGGGATCTGCAATTCAGCGATTACTTTGCCGAAGACCTGAAGCTTCTTGCGCCGCTGGCGAAGGACGGGCTGGTGGATGTGTCGGAGAGCGCGGTGGTCGTCACGCCGAAGGGGCGTCTGTTGATTCGTAATATCTGCATGTGCTTCGATGCCTATCTGCGCCAGAAAGCGCGTTTACAGCAGTTCTCGCGCGTGATTTAAGTTGCAATGCCGGGAGGCGCTTCGCTTACCCGGCCTACAACTCGCACTTATGTAGGCCGGGTAAGGCGAAGCCGCCACCCGGCTTTTCATCGTCAGCTCGTTAGCTAAACAGCCCAACCAGTGCCGCACACAATACCGCCGCAACGGCAGTTTGTGGCGTGTGGCTTTCTGCTGCACCGCTCGAAAGTAAGGTCACTAATGATTCCAGCATGATGCTCCCCCCAGTTTCCGGGCACGATCATACAAAACTCATCGGAACAGTAAAGCGCAAAATAACGGCACTTTGCGCTCAATTAGTAACCTTTACACAGCGGAGTAAGATCACTCCATTCCCAGCTCTTTCAGCTTGCGCGTCAGGGTGTTTCGACCCCATCCCAACAGGCGAGCCGCTTCCTGTTTGTGGCCCTGGGTATGACGAAGCGCGGTGGTCAACAGCGTGCGCTCCATTTCAGGCTGTGCTTCAGAAAGCAAGTTTTGATGACCGGAACGCAGCGCGCGATCTGCCCACTGCGCCAGCAGCGTTGCCCAGCTGTCCGGCAGCGTATGTCCTGCGGTGCTCTCGGGCACGGTGGCTTCAAACAGTTCTGCCGGTAAATCCTGAATCAGCACTTCCTGGCCGGCGGCCATCACCGTCAGCCAGCGACAGGTGTTTTCCAGCTGACGCACGTTGCCCGGCCACGCCAGACGGGTGAGGGCGGCATCCGTTTCCGGATGAAGCTGCTTGGCTTCCACGCCCAGCTCGCGGGCCGCCACCTGCAGGAAATGGCGCGCCAGACGCGGGATATCTTCCCGACGCTCGCGCAGCGGCGGCAGGTGGACGCGGATCACGTTCAGACGATGGAATAAATCCTCACGGAATTTCCCCTCCTGTACGCGCAGCTCCAGGTTCTGGTGCGTCGCGGCGATAATGCGTACGTCCACCTTCACCGGCGCATACCCGCCCACGCGGTAAAACTGTCCATCTGCCAGCACGCGCAACAGTCGGGTCTGTACATCCAGCGGCATATCGCCGATTTCATCCAGGAAAAGCGTGCCGCCGTCAGCCTGTTCAAAGCGTCCCTGACGAATGGTATTGGCTCCGGTAAATGCCCCTTTTTCGTGGCCGAACAGCTCAGATTCAATTAAATCCTTAGGGATCGCTGCCATGTTCAGGGCGATAAAGGGGGCTTTCGCCCGCGGGCTGTGGCGATGCAGGGCGTGTGCGACCAACTCTTTACCGGTCCCTGATTCACCGTTAATCAAGACGCTGATAGACGAACGCGACAGACGCCCGATGATGCGAAACACGTCCTGCATGGCTGGCGCTTCACCGATGATGTCCGTCGTTGGTCCAAAGTCGGGGGCATTGCGGGGCTGCTGTTGCTCCTGATAGTGGCTGATAGCGCGCTCAACCAGCGCAACGGCTTCGTCGATATCAAACGGTTTTGGCAGGTAATCAAACGCGCCCTGCTGGTACGCGCTGACGGCAGCATCCAGGTCGGAGTGGGCGGTCATTATGATGACCGGAAGCATAGGGTGGCGCTGTTTGATCTGCTTTAAGAGCGCCAGTCCGTCCATTCCCGGCATGCGAATATCCGAGAGCAGAACGTCCGGCGTTTTGGTGGTGAGTGCGTCGAGCACCTCGCTGCCACTCTCAAACGTCGTGCAGCTTAATCCCGCTCCTGTGAGCGCGCGTTCAAGCACCCAACGGATGGAGCTATCGTCATCGACTACCCAGACTATCCCTCGTTGCATAAACGTCACCTTTATTTTTTAATCGGCAGGAAAACCGAAAACTCGGTATGTCCCGGCCAACTGGTAAATTCAATTTTGCCGGAGTGTTGGTCAATCAAATTTCGGGCTATGGATAACCCCAGCCCGGTGCCGCCTTCGCGACCGCTGACCATCGGGTAGAACAGGGTGTCCTGGAGATGCGGCGGGATCCCCGGTCCGTTATCTTCCACATCAACACGTGCTGCCAGACGATAACGTACGCCGTGCAGCGTCAGCTGGAACGCGGTGCGGGTACGCAGAATAATTTCGCCACCCTCCGGGCCCAGCGCCTGCAACGCGTTACGCACAATGTTCAACAGCACCTGTTCAATCTGGTCCGGATCGTGCGCCAGCTCCGGCAGGCTTGGGTCATAGTCACGCACCAGCGTGACGTTATCCGGCAGCTCCATCGAGACGAGTTTCACCACCCGCTCCGCGACCTTGTGAATGCTTTCTGAAACGTGCATCCCTGGCTGCTGCGGCCCGAGCAGGCGATCGACCAGATTACGCAGACGGTCCGCCTGCTCAATAATGACGTTGGTATACTCCGCCAGGGCAGGGTCAGGCAGCGCTTTGGTCAGAAGCTGTGCCGCGCCGCGTAAGCCGCCCAGCGGGTTTTTGATCTCATGGGCCAGCCCGCGCACCAGGTCGCGCGCCGCAATCTGCTGCGCATGCTGAAGCTGCTCCTGGCTGAGACGACGCTGGTTATCCATCGGCGCCATTTCCAGCAGAATCATGCCATCTGGCAGGCGCTGTGCGGTGAGGGACAAAATATGCGAGCGTCCGTCAATCACCAGTGTCACTTCGTTATCGGTGAAGCCCTGACCCGCCTGCAAACTCTCCTGCATCAGGCCAATATTCAGCGAGAAATAGCTCAGCAGTTCTGGCAGCGGCGTGCCAAACAGTTTACGGGCGCTTTGGGCGAGCAGCTGCTGCGCCGCCGGGTTGGCGTAATGCACCGCCAGCTCGTCGTCGACCAGTAAAATACTGTTAATTAAAGAATTGAGGATCTGCCCAGCATCGGGCAGCGTGCCAGTTGCCATTCAGCAGTCTCCTGGAGTCGTTGCACTATTTTAGTGCAGTATAGCGTTTTAGAGGTAAAAAGCGCGTGAGATCAGGTTGTTGGTGGAGAAAAAAGCCCATCCGAAGATGGGCTAAAGTTTCCACGGCAACGACTCCCGACGCGTATGCGCCGGGTAAAACAAATCAATTAAACGCTGTAGTACAGTTCGAACTCAACCGGGTGCGGCGTCATGCGAACGCGGTCGTTTTCTTCGGTACGCAGCGCGATGTAAGCGTCGATAGCTTCATCGGTGAACACGCCGCCAGCGGTCAGGAACTCGCGGTCTGCGTCCAGCGCCTGGAGGGCTTCTTCCAGAGAGCCGGCAACCTGTGGGATCTCTTTCGCTTCTTCTGGCGGCAGGTCGTACAGGTTTTTGTCCATGGCTTCGCCCGGGTGGATCTTGTTCTTGATACCGTCCAGACCGGCCATCAGCAGTGCTGCGAAGCACAGGTATGGGTTAGCCGCCGGGTCCGGGAAGCGCACTTCGATACGACGCGCTTTCGGAGACGCAACCACCGGGATACGGATAGAAGCAGAACGGTTACGGGCAGAGTACGCCAGCATTACTGGTGCTTCGTAGCCAGGGACCAGACGCTTGTAGGAGTTAGTGGTTGGGTTCGCCAGGGCGTTGATCGCTTTAGCGTGTTTGATAACACCACCGATGTAGTGCAGCGCCTGCTCGGACAGACCCGCGTACTTGTCGCCAGAGAACAGGTTAGTGCCGTTCTTGGACAGGGACATGTGGCAGTGCATGCCGGAACCGTTGTCGCCAAACATGGGTTTTGGCATGAAGGTCGCGGTTTTACCGAAACGGTGCGCAACGTTGTGTACAACGTATTTGTAGATCTGAATCTCATCCGCTTTTTTGGTCATGGTGTTGAAGCGGGTGGCGATCTCGTTCTGGCCAGCCGTTGCCACTTCGTGGTGGTGCGCTTCAACAACCAGGCCCATCTCTTCCATGATCAGACACATGGTAGAACGGATGTCCTGTGAAGAATCGACCGGAGGAACCGGGAAGTAACCGCCTTTCACGCCCGGACGGTGACCTTTGTTACCACCTTCGTACTTGGTGGAAGAGTTCCATGCGCCTTCGATGTCATCGATAGCGACGTGGGAACCAGAAATGGAAGCACCAAAACGGATGTCGTCGAACAGGAAGAACTCTGGCTCTGGCCCGAACAGAACGGTGTCTGCAATACCGGTAGAACGCAGGTACTCTTCAGCGCGTTTTGCGATGGAGCGTGGGTCACGGTCATAGCCTTGCAGCGTGCCAGGTTCCAGGATATCGCAGCGGATGATCAGCGTAGGTTCTTCGTAGAACGGGTCAATGAGCGCAGTGGTTGCATCTGGCATCAGAACCATGTCGGATTCGTTAATGCCTTTCCAGCCGCCAATGGAGGAGCCGTCAAACATTTTGCCTTCTTCAAAGAATTCGGCGTTCACCTGATGAGCAGGGATCGTGACGTGCTGTTCTTTACCTTTGGTATCGGTGAAGCGCAGATCAACAAACTTCACTTCATGTTCGTTCAGCATCGTCAAAACGTGTTCAGCGGACATACTTAACTCTCCAGATTGGTCATTGTCGTCGTGGTAACGAGGTCTTCAAATCGGCTGGGCTGCCATATTTTTACTGTATTTCTGTAAAGCGAAATCTGTGCCAACTTTTAAAACACCCCAAAAAGGCGTTATCATGCGCACCATAGTGCAGAAGGGCTGCACCACATTGGATTCGTTGCACCATTATAGTGCTTCAGTGTGAACATTGAGCACCATATTGGTGCAATTTACGTTAAAGTGCCCTTTTACCGCTCCGTGAAAGCGATCACAAAGCATCTCTGCAATACTTGTTTGCGGGGGATGTTTGTGATCCTGTTTTGTAGTGCGATTAATCCGTGTACAATAACGCGCTATTTCTAAATGCCTGAGGCAAAGTTGTGATCGAAAAATTGCGTAATATCGCCATCATCGCGCACGTCGACCATGGTAAAACTACCCTGGTTGACAAGCTGCTACAGCAGTCCGGTACGTTTGATGCTCGTGCCGAAACTCAAGAGCGTGTGATGGACTCCAACGATTTGGAGAAAGAGCGTGGGATTACCATCCTCGCCAAAAACACCGCTATCAAATGGAATGACTACCGTATCAACATCGTTGATACCCCAGGGCACGCCGACTTCGGTGGTGAAGTTGAGCGCGTGATGTCCATGGTGGATTCCGTGCTGCTGGTGGTTGACGCATTTGATGGCCCTATGCCGCAAACGCGCTTCGTGACCAAAAAAGCATTTGCCCACGGCCTGAAACCTATCGTTGTGATCAACAAGGTTGACCGTCCTGGCGCGCGTCCTGACTGGGTTGTTGACCAGGTCTTCGACCTGTTCGTTAACCTCGACGCGACTGACGAACAGCTGGACTTCCCTATCGTTTATGCGTCTGCGCTGAACGGTATCGCCGGTCTGGATCACGAAGACATGGCGGAAGACATGACTCCGCTGTACCAGACGATTGTTGACCGCGTTCCTGCGCCAAACGTTGACCTGGAAGGCACCCTGCAAATGCAGATCTCCCAGCTCGACTACAACAACTATGTTGGCGTAATCGGCATTGGTCGTATCAAGCGCGGTAAAGTGAAGCCTAACCAGCAGGTCACTATCATCGATAGCGAAGGCAAAACCCGTAACGGTAAAGTCGGTAAAGTTCTGACTCACCTGGGTCTTGAGCGTATCGAGAGCGACATCGCTGAAGCGGGCGACATCATCGCTATTACCGGTCTGGGTGAACTGAACATCTCCGACACCATCTGCGATCCGCAGAACGTCGAAGCGCTGCCAGCCCTGTCCGTTGATGAACCAACCGTATCCATGTTCTTCAACGTCAACACCTCTCCGTTCTGTGGTAAAGAAGGTAAGTTCGTTACCTCTCGTCAGATCCTTGACCGCCTGAACAAAGAGCTGGTGCACAACGTTGCGCTGCGCGTTGAAGAAACCGAAGACGCTGATGCATTCCGCGTTTCCGGTCGTGGTGAGCTGCACCTGTCTGTTCTGATTGAGAACATGCGTCGTGAAGGTTTCGAGATGGCGGTATCCCGTCCGAAAGTTATCTTCCGCGAAATCGATGGCCGTAAACAAGAGCCATTCGAAAACGTAACGCTGGACGTTGAAGAGCAGCACCAGGGTTCTGTCATGCAGGCACTGGGTGAGCGTAAAGGCGACCTGAAAAACATGAATCCAGATGGCAAAGGCCGCGTACGTCTCGACTACGTGATCCCAAGCCGTGGCCTGATCGGCTTCCGTTCTGAGTTCATGACCATGACCTCCGGTACTGGCCTGCTGTACTCCACCTTCAGCCACTATGACGACATCCGTCCGGGCGAAGTGGGCCAGCGTAACAACGGCGTACTGATCTCCAACGGTCAGGGTAAAGCGGTAGCGTTCGCGCTGTTCGGTCTGCAGGATCGCGGTAAGCTGTTCCTCGGCCACGGCGCTGAAGTTTACGAAGGCCAGATCATCGGTATTCACAGCCGTTCCAACGACCTGACGGTAAACTGCCTGACCGGTAAGAAACTGACCAACATGCGTGCGTCCGGTACTGACGAAGCAACGGTTCTGGTTCCACCGATCAAGATGACGCTGGAGCAGGCTCTGGAATTCATCGATGATGACGAACTGGTAGAAGTGACGCCTCAGTCAATTCGTATCCGTAAACGTCACCTGACCGAGAACGATCGTAAACGTGCTATGCGCGGTGCGAAAGAAGAGTAATTCGGTTATGCCGTAGGCCGGGTAAAGCGCAAGCGCCACCCGGCAACGAAAAGCCGCTGAGTGATCAGCGGCTTTTTTATTAGAAGGAATAACGTAACCCTAACCGAATCCGGTACTGCTCGCGGTTGTAATCATTCCATCGGTCCAGCCACTGTAGCTCAAGATACGGCAGCCAGTTTCTGTCGATCTTATAGCTGAACTTGTTGGTAATTTCCCAGTGATGATCTTTACCATTTTTGCTGTGGTAATCATTCACCCGCTGGAAAAAATGCGGCTCAAAGGTGTAGAAAAACGCATCCGTCACTTTGAAATTCCAGTAGTTGGCGAATTCGTGCGTGTCGTTTTTATCCATCTGCCCGTTATAGTCCGGCGTATCGTAATTGTTATGGTTATAGCGATAGCGGAACGTCAGATTGAACCAGTCCGTAAATTTATAGTTAGTATCTAAATAGAGTGCTCCACCCGATCCTGCGCTGCTGTCATTGATCAAGCCGCCGGGCTGGAAGGTGAGTTTGTCGGTCGGTTTGAAGAGCGGATACCAACCCTCGATTTCGTTATAGCTGTGCTTCAGTTCGTCCCATTTCCCCACGTTATAAGCGTTGGTGAACATCAGCCCCGCGCCCATATCGAAGTTATAGCCCGCACGCAGGATCACCTCGTGCAGCTCAGAGGCCGTATTGTACGCTTCGCGCGTTTCGACATAGGCCCCGGCAAAAACCGGGCAGGACACAGACGACACGATCAGTACGGTGATGATTCTATTCATAATTTGTCCATGTATCAGGTACAGAAAGGCCTCCCTCCTGATTAACAGGAAGGACATATTGGCCGGATTTATAGTTATAAAGTGACTGCTGACGCTTTATTGTTGGTGGTTATCTCAGGGGTATTTGCTGTCTGTTTTTTCCGTTTTCCAATCTCCTCGATAATAAAGGCGAAGCGCGCTTCGTTGAGTTTATAAAACAGCCCCATGGTCACGGCAGCAACGATCGCCAGGCCGCACGGCCAGAGGAAAATCAGCTGACGCAAACCCAGCAGCGTGCCCGCGCTCTGCACGGCATGGGGAACGTAGCCAATCTGGGTCAGCATGATGCCGGGCAGAAAACCGGCGAGCGCCGCGGAGATTTTGCGCGAGAAGGTATAGCCGGTATACACCGACCCTTCGGCGCGAATCCCGGTTTTCCACTCGCCGTAATCAACCGTATCCGGCACCAGCGCCCAGTTCAGGCTGTTCACAAACGCCGTGCCGAAGAAGGCCATGCAGGAAAAGAGCACAAACAGCAGGGAGCTGGTCCCCCAGAAGAAATTCAGCACGTCGCCCACCGCCCACAGCGCCAGCCCGCCCAGATAGACCGGTTTCTTGCCAAAGCGCTTTACCGCACCGGGCACCAGAAACACGCCAATCAGAATGCAGCCCATACTGAAAAAGCCCATCCACGACAGGAGATGCAGATCGTTCAGCACGTACTGGGTGTAATAGACCTGGATCGCCAGCTTGATGTTAAACGCGGCGAGGGTACAGAGGTTGGCGATGCACAGCACCAGCAGCGGCGGATTGCGGAAAATTGCGCAGAATGATTTCAGAATGCCGGGCTTATGGTGATCGGGCGTAAGCTCGACGTAGCGCTCTTTCACCCCGCTGTAGCACCACCACATGCAGAACAGCCCCCCGGTGACGAACACCAGCGCGGCCACCAGATAGCCGAGTGAGGGCTGGCTGACGAACAGCGCCTGAATCGGCATAAAGCCGACGGTGCAGAGCAACAGTCCTACCGTTGCGCCGCCCTGACGCCACGCCGCAAGCTGCGCGCGCTCGTTCGGGTTTTTGGTGATGGCCGGAACCATTGCACCGTAGGCGCAGTTCATCAGGCTGTAGCAGAGGCCAAACATCATGAAGAGCACGGTGGCGAGGGCCGTTTTCACCGTCAGGCTAAAGTCGTTGGCCATAAACTGCGCCGTGGCCACCAGCGCCACCGGGACGGAGGCGTAGAGAATGAATGGCCGGAATTTCCCCCGCGCGCCGATATTACGCCGGGAGTCCAGCAGCACCCCGGTCAGCATGTCGGTAAACGCGGTAAAGAACTTGGCGACCAGAAAAATGATGCCGCCGTAGAACGCGGGCATGCCCAGCTCGTCCGTGTAAAACTTCAGCAGATACAGCGTGCCAATACACAGCATCAGGTTCGAGCCAAAATCGCCCATCCCGTAGGCGCACTTCTCTCGCAGGCTCAATTTCAGGGTTAACGGATCAGTATTGTGTGTCATGGTCGATCCTCAAAGCGCCCCGCAGGGCGCTCAATCACGTCATTTATGCCGTACGTTTGCGCAGCTCAATTTCTTCCACGATGCGCACATACATCTTCTCGTTGAGGTTGTAGAAGCAGCCCATCGCCACGATGGTGATGACCGCCAGCAGGCTCGGGTAGATAAATATCAGCTGCCGCAGCCCTTCAACCGTGCCGGCGGATTGCACCACGTTGGGCACATAGCCAATCTGCGTAAGCATGATCCCCGGGAAGAAGCCCGCCAGCGCCTGCGATACCTTGCGGAAGAAGGTAAAGCCGGTATAGACCGTCCCCTCGGAGCGTACGCCGGTGCGCCACTCGCCGTACTCCACGGTATCGGAGACCAGCGCCCAGTTCAGGCTGTTCACGAACGCAGAACCGAAGAACGCCAGGCAGGAGAACGCCACAAAGCTCACCGAGCCGCCGCCGAAGAAGTAGTTAAGCAGATCGCCTGCCACCCAAATTGCCAGCCCGCTGATGTAGACCTTTTTCTTACCAAAGCGCCGCACCGCGCCGGGCATCATAAAGACGCCGATAAAAATACAACCCATGCTGAAGAAGCCCATGTACGACAGCAGGATCGGGTCGTTCAGCACGTACTGCGTGTAGTAGACCTGAATGGCGAGTTTGACGTTAAAGGCACCCAGCGTGCACAGGTTAGCGATGCACAGGATAAACAGCGGACGGTTCCCGGCGATGGCGCGAAACGACTGCAACAGCCCCGGTTTCTGCGCCGGGTTAGCAGGTTGCGTCTCAACGTAACGCTCGGTTACGCCCTTATAGCACCACCACATAAAGAACAACCCGAACAGCGAGAAGAGGGTGGCGGCAAAGATGTAGCCAAGCTGGTCATTGCCCTCAATGAGGTTCATCACCGGGACAAAGCCCACCGTACAGAGCAGCAGGCCGAGCGTGGCGCCGCCCTGACGCCAGGCCGCCAGCGAGGCTCGCTCGTCCGGGTTTTTGGTAATGGCGGGCACCATCGCGCCGTAAGAGCAATTCATCATGCTGAAGAACAAGCCGTACAGCATGAACAGCACCGTTGCCATCACCGTTTTGCCGGTCATCTCAAACGGTGTGCCGACGAAGTTGGCAATCGCCAGCAGCATCACAGGGAAGGCTGCATACAGCACGAACGGGCGGAATTTCCCTTTCGGGCCAATCTTGCGCCGGGAGTCGAGCATGATCCCGGTGCCCATATCGGTGAAGGCGGTAAAAAACTTCGCAATCAGGAAGATAATCCCCCCGTAGGTACCGGGCAGTCCCAGCACGTCGGTGTAGAACTTCAGCAGATACAGCGTGCCGATATCCAGCAGGATGTTAGAGCCGAGATCGCCCATCCCGTAGGCGAGTTTTTCTTTAAACGGCAGGCGCAGGGTTGCCGGGTCAGAAGTATGTTGACTCATTATTGTTCTCCGTCTGCCCGCAGGTTTCCCCGCGGGCGAGCCTTATCAGATATGACGTAAGGTGCTAAACAGATCTGCCCATTCGCTTTGCTGGCGATAGAAGACCGGCGGTTTGCCGAGCGGGGCATCAACGGTCACGTCACCGCCCTGGCAGGTTTCCCCCGTCCACGCATTGACCCAGCTGTCCTGCGGCAGATAGAGCGACCAGTCGCGGCGTCCCTCTTCATGAACCGGGGCCACCAGCAGATCGCGGCCAAACAGGTACTGGTATTTCAGCGTGTAGGCGCGCGCGTCGTCCTCGTAGTGCAGGAACAGCGGACGCATCACCGGCAGGCCGCTTTTCGCGTTCTGCGCAACCGCAGCTTTGATGTACGGCTTCAGAGTGGTGAACACGGTGGTCATGCGCGCGAAGTGCGCGATGGTTTCGGCGTCGCCGTCGAACTGCCAGTTGTCGCCAGGGCGATTGCCCTCGTGGGTACGCATCATCGGCGTAAAGGCGCTGAAGTCGCACCAGCGCAGCAGCAGCTCTTTGCTGCGCTTCATCTCGAACAGCGTCGTATAGCCGCCAATGTCGCTGTGGTGCAGCCCGTGCCCGGTCATCGCCAGAGACAGCGCCGCCGGTACGACGGACGCCAGACCATCGTCCAGGCTCCAGTCGACGTTCTGATCCCCCGCCCACATCATCACCGAGTGCTTCTGGCTGCCGGTGTAGCCCGCGCGCATGAAGAACAGGATCTCCCCGAGCTTGCCGGTCTCCTCCAGTGCTTCGTAGTTACATTTCGCCCACAGGGCAGGCCAGGCGTTATGCATGATCTCCGCGCTAACGCCGTTGTGCAGGAAGGTATCGGTCGGCAGGTACTCCCCGAAATCGGCCATCCAGCCGCCGCAGCCCAGTTCGATCAGGTTCTTTTTGATGACCTCTTTGTACCAGCCGTAGGCTGCCGGGTTGGTCAGGTCGATAACGCCCGCGTAGAACTCGCCGAACTCAACGTGGTAATCCTCGCCATCGGCATCTTTAGTCAGATAGCCGCGTTTCGCCGCCTCTTCGCAGAGATCTTTATCGCTGGCGACGTACGGGTTGATATAGGAGAGGAACTGCACGCCTTCCTGTTTCCACTGCGCAATCCGCTCATCAAGCTGCGGATAGAGCGCGCTGTTCCACTTCCAGTTCCACATCACGCGTTTGCCGAAGGAGGTCATCCGGATGCCGGACCAGTCCTGCGCCCAGATGCCGTTCACCTTCACGCCGCCCTCGCGCATGGCGTCGAGCTTCTGCTGACACACCTCGGTGCCACCCTGAATACCCAGCGTCACGCCGTCGTAAACCCAGTCCGGCAGTTCAGGCTGACGCCCCAGCAGGCCGGTCAGTTTTTCCAGCAGATCGACGTAGGTTTCTGCGCATTCGAAGCGCAGCGTGGCGTTATCTTCCCAGAACGCCAGCTCGTGGAAGTCCGGCGCGCTGAAGTCGAAGTTCATATAACAGCTGTTATCCACGTGGCAGTAGTACTTCTGGGTGCTCACGAAGGTAGGCTGCGGGAAGAAGGTCCAGTAGTAATCGCCGCCCGCGTTCTCTTTGCAGTCGGCCTGCCAGGTGACGTAGGTCTGCTTATTGCGGCCCACGCCCTGCTCGCTGGTCCACAGCGGAAACGGCTTGCCGCGCAGATCGAAATACGAGAACTGCTCGCCGCAGCCGTAAATATGATCGTCAGGCTGAGCTGCCAGCCGCAGCCAGATGCGGTTATGGCTGGCGGCGTCATTTTTCAGCTTCAGCTCCAGACGGCCTTCACCATCCACGCCCACCAACAACGTCGCGCTCACCGCGTCGCCGCGGGTAAAGCGGATTGCCCAGCCCGTGCTTTGCTGCGTAACGGTCGCGTTCGTCAGGGCAATCTTTTCGTTGAGCTTGTCTTTGATGCTGAAGTTGCCGCGAAACATCTCGATATCCGCCTCACCTGCGCCGATCCACAGGCAAGGGGCATCCGCAGAGTGGGATAAAATCAGACGGTCCTGCCAGCGCAGGGTAAAACCACTTTCGTTATTTTTCAGGTCAATATTGTGTAGGGTACGCATAAAAACTCCGTCTTTATTATTTGGCCAGGCTATCCAGTAATCCGGCGGCTACGGCAGGCGCTAAGCCCGGCGCCAGCGGCAGGCGGGGGATCACCAGGCAGTGCAGCAGATGGTAAATATCCTGCTTGCCGTCCCAGACTTTGGTGGTCACTTCGTTATTGGTGTCCAGCTCCTGCCACCATGAACCGTTTTCGTAATCCATCAGGTACTTGATGCAGTAATCCCACCACTTCTGATACCAGGCTTCGTACTGCGCCTCACCGGTGACGGTGTAGAGCGCGTAAGCCGTACCCATCGCTTCGACGATTGGCCAGCGCACGCGTTCGCGGACGATTGGCTTGCCGTCCCAGCCCACGGAGTAGACAAATCCATCGGCCCCGTCGGGTGCCCAGGCGTCCCGGATGGTGGCGTGGAACAGGCCTTTCGCATCTTCCAGCAGCCATTCCGGCGGGGTTTCAAAGCGCGCTTCCAGGGCGGCGCGCAGGTGCAGCATCAGGCGACCCCACTCAATCCAGTGCCCCGGCGTGCCGCCGTAGGCGCGGAAGCGGTGGGCGGGATTATCAATGTTGTAATCGCGGATCGGGTTCCAGTTGGTGTCGAAATGCTCGTTAACGCGGTACTCCCCTTTGCGCGCCACGTCGTGAATAATCACCGAGGCGATGCGCAGGGCGCGGTCGAGCCATTTACGGTCGTGGGTCACGTCATAAACGATCAGGAAGGCTTCCACGGCGTGCATGTTGGCGTTACCGCCGCGGTAATCTTCCGTTTTGCTGAAGGCTTCATCCCAGGACTCCAGGCACATCTGCTCCTGTTCGCTCCAGAAGTAGCGCTCAATCACCTCGATGGCGTCGTCCAGCAACTTGCGTGCCTGCGGATGGCCGGTGGTGACGGCGCTCGCCGCGCCCAGCAGGACGAAGAAATGCTGATAGCCCTGCTTGGACGCATCAATCACGCCTTCATCGTTTACGCAGGCGTACCAGCCGCCGTGCTGCTTGTCGCGCAGCGGACCGTTCAGGGCATTAATGCCGTGCTCAACCAGGGCGTACGCACCAGGACGTCCCATGTTCGCCGCCACCGCGTAAACGTGCAGCATGCGGGCGGTGATCCACAGATGGGTGCCCATATCGCTACGCACCTGCCCGTTATTGCCCAGCCAGCCAAAGCCGGTCGGTACGGCGGCGTTTTTACCGAAATCGAGAATGCGGTCGGTCTCTTGTTCGAGCCAGCGGTTATGGCTCAGGGTATTAAACCATTTCATGTTCGGATCCTTTCTTAACGGCGAGCCATCATTTCGTCGACGATCTCACCCAGACGCTGAAGTTTTGGTACGGAAATATCACGCAGCATCAACTCGGTGTCCGGCAGGCCAATCACAGAGGACCAGACGGCGCGACCGGCTAAAAAGCCCGATGCCCCCGCCTGCATCGCCACGCTCACCGCGCGCGGGAATAACTTATCGTCCACGCCGGAGGAGAGGATCACCCACGGCATGGCGATGTTCTCGTGCAGCTTCTGCGAGGCCGCCAGCAGCTCCTGCTGCGTGCCCTTACCAAACAGCGGCATTTCCACTTTGTAGAGGTCGGCACCGCTGTCGCCCAGCTCTTTGGCCGCATCGATAATCGCCTGCTCGCGGTCAAACGCGGCGCCGCGGCGCGGTGGACGCACAACCGGCTCGATAATGCTCAACAGACCGTTATCGTGGCACAGCGTATTGAACGCTTTCACCATCTCCAGGCGCTGCTGCGGATCTTCATCGCTGCGCCACAGCACCAGCAGCTTCAGCGCCTTGCCGCCGTCGCGTTTGACCGCCTGCGCGTCAATGCTCTTGTCGATCACCACGCTGTCGACCGGAATACCGTTCCCCGGAATAAACTCGTCGGCTGCCACAATCATCGCGCAGCTTTTGGCCACGGCCCGCTGCTCGACAATCTGGCGATAGCAGAACTGCTGGTCGACGAGAATGGCAGAGGCGTACGGCGACAGAATTTTTGCCGCGTTGACTTTAAAATCCGTCAGGTGCTGGTCGGTTACCGGTACCGGCGCGCCTGCCGCCGCAAACATCAGGCGCATCGCTTCGCGCTGATCCACGGCCAGCATCGCAAAACCGCCGGAAGGTCGGGTGATATCTTTCAGGGTGTACATCGTCATTCCTCAGTCCTTTCGTATCAGTGTGATTTTTTCAGCCCGGCAGATGCGCGAACCTGTTCAAGAATGGCTGTCCAGTCTTCGCGCCCGCGCCCGGCGGCGCGTGCCTGGTTGTAAACTTCGCGTGAAGCCGCGCCCAGCGGCATTGGGACATGCAGCTGGTTGGCCACGTCGAGGGCTATCCCCAGATCCTTATGCGCAAGGTCGATCATGAAGGCGGGTGAAAGATCCCCTTTCAGCACCTTGTTCGGCCATGACGTGGTGAAGTGGCCTTTGCCCGCAGGTGTGCCGCTCATCACCTTGAGCGCCACGTCAAAGGAGAGGCCAAGCGCTTCGCACAGTACGGCGGCCTCGGCGGAAAGGGCGTTCAGGGCGATGCTCATGTAGTTATTGATGAGCTTCACGCGGATGCCCATTCCCGGCCCGCCGGCGTTAATCAGTTCATTACCCATCGCCATTAAGACGGGGGTGGCGCGCTCAACCTGCTCTGCCGTGCCGCCTGCCAGCAGGAGTAGCGTACCGGCGATGGCATGATCAGAGGTGCGCCCGACGGGCACGTCCATCAGGCTGAAGCCTTGCTCTGCCATGTCGCGGATCAGCGCGTCGGTTTGCAGCGGGTGAATGGTGGACATATCAATGACCAGCGCGTCGCGGGATAATCCTTCGCACACGCCGTGCTCGCCGAACAGCACGCTGCGCACCAGGTCGCCGTTTGGCAGCATAGTGATCACGAATTCGGCATCCGTTGCTGCCTGTGCGGGCGTTGCCGCCGCCCGGGCGCCGCTCTCTACCAGCGCCTGAACCGCCTGCGGGTTCACATCAAAAACGTTAAGCTGGTGGCCCTGTTTCAACAGATTCTTCGCCATGGGCGCGCCCATCTGTCCTAAGCCGATAAATGCGATTGCTGACATGCCTCTCTCCTGTCACATCGTGTCAATTTTGCGCGTTTGTGGTGTCTGTTTTTGATCGTATTTGTAATTTATAGTCAAAAAATTGACACGGGTCACTTTTTAAACATTTGGTGAAATTAAAATGAAGGCATCAGAAATCGCAGAAGGAATCACCATGACTCGCATCGTTTGTGTCGGCATTACCGTGCTGGATCGCATCTGGTATCTCGATGATTTACCAAAAGAAGGTGGGAAATATGTCGCAAAAGACTACACGGAAGTGGGCGGCGGCCCGGCGGCAACGGCGGCAGTGGCAGCCGCGAAACTGGGCGCGGAAGTGGATTTTATTGGTCGGGTGGGGGACGACGATACCGGCAGACGGTTGCTTGCGGAGCTGGAATCCCTGGGGGTGAACACCCGCTATACGCGCGTAGTTAAGGGGGCCCGATCGTCGCAATCGGCGGTGCTAGTGGATGCAGGTGGGGAAAGAGTGATTGCCAACTACCCCAGCCCCGATCTGCCCGCCGAGGCAGGCTGGCTGCATGAAATCGACTTCTCTCAGTGGGACATTGTCTTAGCCGACGTGCGCTGGCATGACGGGGCAAAACAGGCATTTACCCTGGCCCGTCAGCAGGGCGTTCCGACGTTGCTGGATGCGGATGTTACCCCGCAGGATATCGCGGAGCTGATCGCCTTAAGCGATCACGCGGCCTTCTCTGCGCCGGGACTGCGGCGTTTAACGCAGTTGGATGAAACAGAAGACGCATTAAAAAAAGCACAAATGCTCACAAATGGACATGTGTATGTCACGCAGGGGCGAGACGGCTGTTTCTGGCTGGAAAACGGCGCGCTATGTCATCAGCCTGGTTTTGAAGTGAAGGTCATTGATACCACCGGCGCGGGCGACGTGTTCCACGGTGCGCTGGCGGTCAGCCTGGGGCAGAAATTGCCTGCCGCAGACGCCGTGCGTTTTGCCAGCGCCGTCGCAGCACTGAAATGCACAAAGCCCGGCGGGCGCGCGGGTATACCCGACTGTGATCAAACCCGCTCTTTTTTGTCACTTTTTGTATAAAATGCGGGGCGTGATGGTTTTCAGAGGACAGCCCATGAGCCTTACCGAACTGACCGGCAACCCGCGTCACGATCAGCTGCTGACGCTGATTGCCGATCGCGGCTATATGAACATTGATGAACTGGCGCAGCTGCTGGATGTGTCGACGCAAACCGTGCGCCGGGATATCCGCAAGCTTAGCGAGCAGGGGCTGATCACCCGTCATCACGGCGGTGCGGGCAGGGCATCCAGCGTGGTCAATACGGCGTTCGAACAGCGTGAAGTTTCGCTTACCGAAGAGAAACGGGCGATTGCCGAAGCGATTGCGGACTATATCCCGGATGGCTCGACCATCTTTATCACTATCGGGACGACCGTGGAGCACGTTGCCCGGGCACTGCTTAACCATAATCATCTGCGCATTATCACCAACAGCCTGCGGGTGGCGCACATTCTTTATAAGAATCCGCGTTTTGAGGTGATGGTACCTGGCGGTACGCTGCGCCCGCATAACGGCGGCATTATCGGGCCTGCGGCAACGGCGTTTGTGTCTGGCTTCCGGGCGGACTACCTCGTGACCAGCGTGGGGGCGATAGAGCACGACGGCGCGATGATGGAATTTGACGTTAACGAAGCCAGCGTGGTGAAAACCATGATTGCCCACTCCCGCCACATTTTACTGGCGGCCGATCATACGAAATACCACGCCTCCGCGGCGGTTGAAATTGGCAACGTGGCGCAGGCGACGGCACTGTTCACCGATGAGCTGCCCGGCCCGGCGCTGCAAAGTCACCTAAAATCCAGCAAGGTTGAGGTTGTCGAAGTGAATTCCGGAGAAGAGCAGCAGGCTGGCTGATCGTCTTATGGCCCGATATTGCGATTCGGGCCTTTCCTTTCTCTAAGCTGAATCTGGCGCATAGCTAAACTTTCTCTTTCCCGCTACAGTTACTTTTCCACGGCGAAAGGAGATAAACATGCTTTATATCTTTGACTTAGGAAATGTAATCGTCGATATCGATTTTAACCGGGTGCTGGGCGCATGGAGCGATTTTAGCCGTGTTCCGCTGGCGACGTTAAAGCAGAATTTCGCGATGGGTGAGACTTTCCATTTGCACGAGCGCGGTGAGATCAGCGACGAAGCGTTCGCAGAGCGTTTCTGTCAGGAAATGGGTCTCTCGTTAAGCTACGAGCAATTTTCCCACGGCTGGCAGGCCATATTTGTCGCGATCCGCCCCGAAGTGATCGACATCATGCACAAGCTGCGCGAGCAGGGGCATCGCGTTGTCGTGCTGTCTAATACCAACCGCCTGCATACCACCTTCTGGCCGGATGAATACCCTGAAATTCACGCGGCGGCAGATAAAGTGTATCTCTCCCAGGAGATGGGGATGCGTAAACCTGAGGCGCGCATCTATCAGGCGGTATTGCAGGAAGAAGGATTCACGGCAGCGGATGCGGTCTTTTTTGACGACAACGCCGATAATATAGAAGGGGCTAATCAGTTAGGTATCACCTCCATTCTGGTGACCGGAAAAGAGACGATACCGAACTACTTTGCGAAGCAGTTATGCTAAAAACCGTTCATCAAAAAGCCAATCACCACACGCGCCCGCTGAGGGCGTGGCTGAAACTCCTCTGGCATCGCATTGATGAGGACAACATGACCACGCTGGCGGGCAATCTCGCTTACGTGTCCTTGCTCTCGCTGGTTCCGCTGGTGGCGGTGATTTTTGCGCTTTTTTCGGCGTTTCCGATGTTTGCCGATGTGAGCATGCAGCTTCGCCATTTTGTTTTCGCAAACTTTATTCCTGCCACCGGCGATGTGATCCAGAACTACATTGAACAGTTTGTCGCTAACTCCAGCAAGATGACGGCGGTGGGGGCGTGTGGGCTTATTGTTACCGCGCTGCTGCTGATGTACTCCATCGACAGTGCGCTCAACACTATCTGGCGGAGCAAAAAAGTCCGCCCAAAGGTCTATTCCTTTGCCGTCTACTGGATGATTTTAACCCTCGGCCCCTTGCTGGCGGGGGCTAGCCTGGCGATCAGCTCCTACCTTCTTTCGCTGCGCTGGGCGAGCGATTTAAACAGCGTGATCGATAACGTGCTGCGCATCTTCCCGCTGATTTTATCGTGGCTTTCGTTCTGGCTGCTTTATAGCGTGGTGCCAACTACGCGCGTACCCAACCGTGATGCCGTGGTGGGTGCGCTGGTCGCGGCGTTGCTCTTTGAGTTGGGCAAGAAAGGATTCGCGCTTTATATCACCATGTTCCCCTCTTATCAGCTGATTTACGGCGTACTGGCGGTGATCCCCATTTTGTTTGTCTGGGTCTACTGGACGTGGTGCATCGTCTTGCTTGGCGCCGAAATAACTGTCACTCTCGGGGTCTACCGCGAACTTAAAAAAGCAGCAGAAGCTGAAAAACAACAAGAAGCAGACCAACCATGATTGCATTGATTCAGCGCGTAACCCGTGCCAGCGTCACCGTGGCGCATGAGGTGACGGGTGAAATCGGCCCAGGACTTTTGGTGCTCCTGGGTGTCGAAAAGGATGACGACGAACAAAAAGCCAACCGCTTGTGTGAGCGCGTGCTGGGCTACCGCATTTTCAGCGATGCGGAAGGCAAGATGAACCTGAACGTTCAGCAGGCGGGCGGCAGCGTGCTGGTGGTGTCCCAGTTTACGCTGGCTGCGGATACCGAACGCGGCATGCGGCCGAGTTTTTCGAAGGGCGCGGCACCGGATCGCGCAGAAGCCCTTTACGAGTACTTTGTTGAGCGCTGTCGCCAACAGGACATGAATACACAAACCGGACGATTCGCTGCGGATATGCAGGTTTCGCTGGTGAACGATGGCCCCGTCACATTCTGGCTCCAGGTATGAGCCAACTGGCGGCCTGGCCGCGGGTAACAAGAGAGAGTACAGCTATGTATCACCTTCGAGTACCGCAAACGGAAGAAGAGTTAGAGGTTTATTACCATTTCCGCTGGGAAATGCTGCGCAAGCCACTGCATCAACCGAAAGGGTCTGAACGCGACGCCTGGGACGCGATGGCGCACCACCAGATGGTGGTTGATGAAGAGGGCAATCTGGTTGCCGTGGGGCGTCTGTATATCAATGCCGACAACGAAGCTTCAATCCGCTTTATGGCCGTTCACCCCTCCGTGCAGGACAAAGGCCTTGGAACGCTGATGGCCATGACGCTGGAATCCGTCGCCCGTCAGGAAGGGGTCAAGCGCGTCACCTGTAGCGCCCGTGAAGATGCCGTTGAGTTCTTTGCCAAGCTTGGTTTCGTGAATCAGGGGGAAATCACCGCCCCGCAAACTACGCCGATTCGTCACTTTTTGATGATCAAACCCATCGCCACCCTGGACGATATTCTCCATCGTGCCGACTGGTGTGGGCAGCTCCAGCAGGCGTGGTATCAGCACATTCCGCTCAGTGAAAAAATGGGCGTGCGTATTCAGCAATATACCGGGCAAAAATTTATAACCACCATGCCGGAAACCGGCAACCAGAACCCACACCATACCCTGTTTGCCGGTAGCCTGTTTTCACTCGCCACGCTCACCGGTTGGGGACTGATCTGGCTGATGCTGCGCGAACGTCATCTCGGCGGCACCATTATTCTGGCCGATGCCCATATCCGCTACAGCGCGCCGATCAGCGGCAAGCCGAGCGCGGTAGCTGACCTGGGCGCACTGGGCGGCGATCTCGACCGTCTGGCGCGTGGGCGTAAAGCACGCGTACAAATGCAGGTTGAGCTGTTCGGCGATGAAACGCCGGGCGCGGTGTTTGAAGGCACCTATATCGTTCTGCCTGCGAAGCCGTATGGCGCGTATGAAGAGGGCGGGAACGAGGAGGAGTAGTCTCCTTCTCACTCTCGCCCGGCATGGTTAATGCGCCAGGCAATATCTCGCATAACGTCTCGCGCTGACTGGCTAATTCCACCCAACTGGAAGAAGCCGTGAATTACACCCCGCCATCGTTGAGCGGTACACTTCACGCCTTGCTCCGTGAGGCGCTGATAAAGCGCCTCGCCTTCGTCGCGTAACGGATCATGCTCAGCGGTAACAATATGGACCTTCGGCAGACCGCTAAAGTCGTTGCGCCACAGTGGGCTGACTTCAGGATGCTGACGGTAAGCTTTATCCAGATACATTTCATAGCCGCTCAAAAGGGTATCGCGAGTAATTACGTAGTCCATGCCATTGAGGGTATAGCTTTCAAAACTGGCCGTAGCGTCGAGCATGGGGTAGATAAGAATGAGCTGTGCGGGATCCCAGAGACCTTTGGCCTTAAGCCGCAATGACGTTACCAGCGCAAGATGCCCTCCCGCACTGTCTCCACAAAGTGTAATCCGGTTTTTATCCACACCTAATTGTTCTGCATTTTGCCAGACAAGATCTGCCGCTCTCTCTGCATCGTCATGCGCAGCGGGGAAGGTATGCTCGGGTGCGAGTCTGTACTGAACCGCAATGACCCGACAGTTACCGTAAAACGCCAGTTGGCGAAGCTGATTATCATGGGTTTCAAACCCACCGCTGACAAAACAACCGCCATGATAGTAGAGGGCACAAGGTAACGTTTCAGGGGCATTGACAGGCGAAAATAGCCGACAGGTCATCTCCTCAAGAACAAGCGTTTCAACCTGGACACGAGTTTCTGTCTCCCCGGCCAGAGCTGTGCTGGCAACATACCCGGCTCTCCGTTCATCTATATTCTGCTTTCGCGAGGAAGGCCGCCCTGCTGCAATAAAATCTTGTACAAGCTTATCAATTCCCTTTTCCAGCGCCATGGTTACGTCCTCATGCTGTATTTATATACAGCTTTATAGCCTGGTTTACGAAAGATGAAAACAGAGGAATTTGAAGATATAAATGTCCTGGAAAGCGGCTCGCAAAATCGGTGACTGCCTTAACAATGTTCTTTAACCATGTCTTAATTATGGATATATTGCCTGAAAATTAACCGTGGATGATATACTAAGGTGATATATGAGTCTTTTGGCGGACCTTACTATGGGCAGAATACTGATCGATTTGTCTGATGACGTGATTCAACGACTGGATAACCTGAAGCAGTTGCGCAACCGGCCGCGCGCCGAACTGCTGCGGGAAGCCATAGAACTGTATCTCGACCAGCAGAATTCATCGGTTATCCGCGAAGCGCTTGGCCTGTGGGGAAATCAGCAGGAAGATGGGCTCGAGTACGAACGCAAGCTGCGTGAGGAGTGGTAATGATGGAGCACATGGCTGTGTTTGACACCAATATCCTCATCGATCTTTTTAATAACCACGTTGAGGCTGCGGATGCGATCGATCGCACAGCTTCGCATCGTGCCATTAGCCTCATCACATGGATGGAAGTAATGGTGGGCGCTCGCAGGCACGGTCAAGAAGCAAAAACGGCAGCCGTGATGGGGGCCTTTGAAATTATTGATATAACAAGGGAAATTGCTGAAAGAAGCGTATTACTTCGCGAACAGCACGGGATGAAGCTTCCTGACGCCATTATTCTGGCTACTGCTCAGAGCAGAAGCTGTCCGTTAATTTCGCGCAATACGAAAGACTTTTCGGGTATTGCTGGGGTCGTTTCACCTTACCACCTGTAGGCCGGGCAAGCGTGCGCCGCCCGGCATTCTCACAGGAGATTACTCCCCTTCCCCCGGGAACAGGAACGGGTTGATCGAGCTACGGGCAAAGCCTTCCTGCTCCATCTTCGCGTCCAGGATCAGCGAGGCGAGATCGTCGGCTACCGCTTCGACTTTCGGGTCTTTTTCCTGATACAGAATCTTCAGGTAGGTCCCGCAGTCGCCGCAGCTTTCGGCTTTCACCGCCGCGTCTTCGTTTTCCAGCGACCAATAGTTCAGATCGCGGGTCTGTTCGCAGTTGCTGCACTTGATGCGCACCACGTGCCACTCGGTTTCACACAGGTTGCAGTGCAAGTAGCGCAGCCCCTGCGTCGTACCAATCTGTACCATGCTGGAGACCGGCATTGAGCCGCACACCGGGCAGAACTGGCGCGCTTCGCCATATTCAGCGCGGGCTTTACCCGGGATCAGGCTCGCCATTTGCGCCCAGTAGAGCGACAGCGCAGCCCAGATGAACGGCGCTTTATCGCTGCTCACCAGCGAGAAGTCGGAGGCAAACAGCGCGCTCGCCATCTCTTCCAGCTCTTGCTCTGAGGCTTTTTCCAGGTTCTCAATGACCGCCAGCGCCGTGCCGCTCATTTCGGGCTTCAGCTCGGCAATCAGCGAATGCAGCAGCTTATGCCAGTGCTTGTCGCGCGGCAGAACGTGAATGTCCAGCGGCGGCTTGCCCTGCGCGTTGGCTTCTTTGATGCGTGCGGTCAGATCCATTTGCAGCGGGTGGTCGTATAGCACCACTTCCTGCGCATGGGCGACCAGCGCGGCAAAACGCAGAAAATCGCCCAGCGGGTTGTTCTCTGCCAGCTCGCGCAGACGCTCTGCGCGGCGGTTGTAGAGGTTCTTGAGTCTGGGGAACAACAACGGCGGAATATAATCCGCCGTGCGTTTCTCGCTCGACCCCAGCTCATCTTGCGGGATTATGCGAATACTCATTCAGATGACTTTTCCTGTTTCTGGCGGACCTCTCGGTACCAGCGCGGGTGATGTTTCTTCGCCCACGTTTTGGTAACCCAGCCTTCCACCATCGCGGTAATGGTGCCTTTCACCCAGAGGGCGGCGTAGATATGCACCATGATAACCACAATTAACGCCACTGCGGCAAATGAATGCAGCATCAGCGCAAATCGGATCACCGGGATTGAGAAAGCAGGCGCAAAGTACGGACGCCAGATGATCACGCCGCTCACCAGCAACAGGACCAGGAAGATAATCGCCGCCCAGAATACGCATTTCTGGCCGAAGTTATAACGCCCGGTATCACCCACTTCCTCGTTGACGACGATCTTACGAATATTCTTCGCCCAAAAGATATCATCCCGATTGATTAGGTTATGGTGCCAGTAGCGGAAAAACATGATGATAAACGAGGCAAACATCACCACACCCACGAACGGGTGCAGGATGCGCGCCAGCTGCGGCGTGCCCAGTATCTGCATCAGCCAGTTGAAGGAGGGGAAGAAGAACCCCAGCCCGCTTATCGCCGCCAGCATGAAGCAGAAGGCGGTGACCCAGTGGTTGATGCGTTCCGGCGCGGTGTAGCGCACGATGGTGTCACGTTTTCTCATTTGCGCACCTCGTCTTTCTCTTCATGCAGGTTATCGTCTTCCTCTTCCGCGCGGTTCGGACCAACGCCGACGTAGTGGAAGATGCTCGCTGCAAAGGTGGCCGCAAAACCGACCGCGGCCAGCGGTTTCCAGATACCTTTCCAGAACTTCACGGTGGCGCTGATTTCCGGGTTCTCCGGCAGGCCATGGTACAGATTCGGCTTGTCGGCGTGGTGCAGCACGTACATCACGTGCGTACCGCCAACCCCGGCCGGATCGTACAGGCCCGCGTTATCGTAACCACGGGTTTTCAGCTCGCCCACGCGCTCTGCCGCCAGCGTTTTCATATCCTCTTTAGAGCCAAAGTGGATAGCGCCGGTTGGGCAGGTCTTCACGCAGGCTGGCTCCTGACCGACATTTACGCGGTCAACGCACAGCGTACATTTGTAGACGCGGTTGTCTTCCGGGTTCATGCGCGGCACGTCGAACGGACAGCCCGCGATGCAGTAGCCGCAGCCAATACACTGCTCAGACTGGAAGTCGACGATGCCGTTGGCATACTGAATGATAGCCCCTTCTGACGGACACGCCTTCAGGCAGCCCGGATCCGCACAGTGCATACAGCCGTCTTTGCGGATAAGCCATTCCAGTTTGTCGTTCTGTTCCACTTCCGAGAAACGCATTACCGTCCAGGACTTGGCGGTCAGGTCCGCCGGGTTGTCGTACACCCCGACGTTGTGACCCACTTCGTCACGGATGTCGTTCCACTCTGAACAAGCCACCTGACAGGCTTTACAGCCGATACAGGTGGTCACGTCGATAAGCTTCGCCACTTCCTGCTGGTGGTCCCGCGCCTGAGGCGCGGGCGTGAAACCGTTAGTCGCGGAACGACGGATAATGTCTTGAGATTGATAAGCCATAAGTCGTCTCCGTTACACCTTTTCCACGTTCACGAGGAAGGCCTTAAACTCCGGCGTCTGCGTGTTCGCATCACCGACGAACGGCGTCAGGGTATTCGCAATGAACCCTTTCTTCGCCACGCCCTCATAACCCCAGTGAATTGGGATGCCGATGGTATCCACCTGCTGACCATGAACGTTCAGCGTGCGAATACGCTTGGTCACCACCGCCTTGGCTTTGATGTAGCCGCGGTTAGAGGAGACCTTCACGGTATCGCCATGGGCGATGCCGAGCTTGCCCGCCAGCTTCTCGCCGATCTCCACAAACTGTTCCGGCTGCGCGATGGCGTTAAGCAGCGCGTGCTTGGTCCAGTAGTGGAAGTGTTCGGTCAGACGGTAGGTGGTGCCGACATACGGGAACTTGTCCTTTTTACCCAGCGCTTCAAAATCGCCCTTGAAGATACGGGCTGCCGGGTTAGAGACCACGTTCGGGTGCAGCGGGTTAGTACCCAGCGGCGTCTCAAACGGCTCATAGTGTTCCGGGAACGGACCTTCCGCCATCTTATCGATAGCAAACAGGCGCCCCATCCCTTCAGGCTGCATGATAAACGGCCCGACATCGCTGCCTGGTGCGGCAGTGCTGTAGTCCGGAATATCCACGCCGCCCCATTTCGCGCCGTCCCACTTGAGTAGCTGACGCTTCGGATCCCACGGGTTGCCCTGCGGGTCAGCAGAGGCACGGTTATAGAGGATGCGGCGGTTAAGCGGCCATGCCCATGCCCAGCCCAGCGTATTACCGAGGCCCGACGGGTCGGCGTTATCGCGGTTGGCCATCTGGTTGCCTTTCGGCGTCCAGCTACCGGCAAAGATCCAGCAGCCGCTTGACGTCGTACCGTCGTCACGCAGGTGTGCGAAGGTGCTGAGCTGATCGCCTTTCTTCGCCAGCACGGTGCCGGTCGCCGGGTCGATAACGTCCGCCAGCGCCTTACCGTTGCTCTCCATGGCCACTTCTTCCGGCGCAGGGTTTTCCGGCGTCGAATAGTTCCAGGTCATGTTCAGCACCGGCTCAGGCGTTGCGCCGCCTTCAGCCGCGTACATTTTACGCAGGCGTAAGAAGATACCGGCCAGGATCTCGCCGTCGTTCAGGGCGATGCCCGGGGCGTCCGCACCTTTCCAGTGCCACTGCAACCAGCGGCCAGAGTTGACGATAGAGCCGTTCTCTTCCGCGAAGCAGGTGGACGGCAGACGGAACACTTCGGTATGAATCTTCGACGGGTCGACATCGTTCGACTCACCGTGGTTCTGCCAGAACGTCGAGGTTTCGGTATTGAGCGGGTCAATCGTCACCAGGTACTTCAGTTTCGACAGAGACTCGACTACCTTGTTCTTGTTCGGGAACGACGCCACCGGGTTAAAGCCCTGGCAGATATAGCCGTTGACCTGGCCCTGGTGCATCATTTCGAAGTACTGGAGGACGTCGTACCCTTTGTCCCACTTCGGCAGCCAGTCAAAGCCCCAGCTGTTTTCCGCCGTCGCCTTGTCGCCGTAGAAGGCTTTCATCAGCGAGACGAAGAACTTCGGATAGTTGCCCCAGTAGTTTACCTGGCCTTCGAGCAGCGGTTTTGGCGTGCTGGCCGTCAGATAGGTTTGCAGGTCGGTCTGTTTCTCGCTCGGCAGGTTCATGTAACCCGTCAGGCTCTGAGACAGCAGGCCAAGGTCGGTCAGACCCTGAATGTTGGAGTGACCGCGCAGGGCGTTAACGCCGCCGCCTGCCATCCCCATGTTGCCGAGCAGCAACTGAACCATCGCCATGGTGCGGATGTTCTGCGCGCCGATGGAGTGCTGCGTCCAGCCGAGTGCATACAGGAACGACGCGGTTTTATCTTTCGCGCTGGTTTCCGCAATCAACTCGCACACCTTCAGGAAGTCCGCCTTCGGCGTCCCACAGATGTTTTCGACAACCTCTGGCGTATAGCGGGACACGTGCTCTTTCAGCAGGTTCCACACGCAGCGCGGGTGTTGCAGGGTGGTGTCGCGCTTCGCAAAGCCGTTTTCGTCCAGCTCGTAGTTCCAGCTGGTTTTGTCGTACCTGCGTTTTTCGGCGTCATAACCGCTGAACAGGCCATCTTCGAAGTGGTAATCCTCACGCACGATCAGGCTGGCGTTGGTATAGGCTTCGGTGTACTCGCGGTTATATTTTTCGTTGGTCATCAGGTACAGCAATACGCCTGACAGGAAAGTGATGTCAGTACCTGAACGAATAGGGGTGTAGAAATCCGCCACTGACGCTGTACGCGTAAAGCGGGGATCGATCACAATCAGCTTCGCGCCGTTGTGGATTTTGGCTTCCATCGCCCAGCGGAACCCGACAGGGTGCGCTTCAGCGGCGTTACCGCCCATCACCACAATAAGGTTGGCGTTCTTGATGTCGACCCAGTGGTTGGTCATCGCACCGCGACCAAATGTTGGAGCAAGACTTGCTACCGTTGGTCCGTGTCAGACACGCGCCTGGTTGTCGACCGCGAGCATACCGAGTGCGCGCGTAAATTTCTGGGTTAAATAGCCGGTTTCGTTACTGGACGCTGAAGCACACAGCATGCCGGTGGAGAGCCAGCGGTTAACGGTGGTGCCTTCGGCATTCTTCGCAATAAAGTTGGCATCGCGGTCTTCTTTCATCAGCTTAGCGATGCGATCGAACGCCTCTTCCCAGCTGATTTGTTGCCATTTGTCAGAGCCGGGAGCACGGTACTCAGGAAACTTCAGGCGGCTTTCAGAGTGGATAAAATCTACCAGACCGGCCCCTTTCGGACACAGCGCACCACGGTTGACCGGATGATCCGGATCGCCTTCGATGTGGAAAATAGATGCTTTGGCGTTTTTCGCACCGTCGCCGAGGCTATACATTAACAGCCCACAGCCGACGGAGCAGTACGTACAGGTGTTACGGGTTTCGCGGGTGCGCAGCAGTTTATACTGCCGAGTTTCCGCCAGCGCTACGCCGGGCGCAAAGCCCAGTGCCGCCGCCGTGGTGCCTGCCATACCGCCAGCGCAGATCTTAAAGAACTGCCTTCTGCTGACCTGCATGGGTCACTCCTTGGTTCATTACGACATTGCTATGTAGTTTTACTTTGCGGTTGAGAATTAACCGCAAAGGAGAAAAATTTGCGTTAATCCCTCATTTCTCCGAGGGATAAGCCCAGAATACCACAATGTCGGTACGCCTGTTCCAACGGCGTTAAAACAAAGTGAACGTATTATCACGGCATTGATTATAAAGTGTGATATCAATCACATTTCTCTCTGCGGATGTTAAGGGTGTGTAGCAGATGACCGGTTGCACCCCTCCGAATTGAGTAGGAGAATGGATGCTGAAAAGTTGATCCATACTATGCGTAAGGTCCGCTGTTTGTGGTGCAATAGCAGGCTCACTTCCGTGGTTGTTCAGGAATACCGTCGTGTTTAAACAAAACCGTGCTACCCACGCGTCGCCACTGCCTGCGGGCATCGTGGAACTGTCGGTACACAGACCGCCTCACATTTCACATGCCACGCCGGATTTTCTGGCGGAAGAGGTCCCCGTTGCCCTGGTTTACAACGGGATTTCGCATGTGGTGATGATGGCCTCGCCGAAAGATCTCGAGCTGTTCGCCATCGGTTTCTCCCTCTCGGAAGGCATCATTGCGCATCCGCAGGAGATCTACGGCATGGACGTCGTACCGGCCTGCAACGGTCTCGAAGTGCAAATCGAACTCTCCAGCCGCCGCTTTATGGGGCTGAAAGAGCGCCGCCGGGCGCTGGCCGGACGTACCGGCTGCGGCGTGTGCGGTGTTGAACAGCTTAACGATATCGGCAAACCCATTATCCCGCTGCCGTTCACCCAGACGTTCAATCTGGCGCATCTTGATCGGGCGCTTGAGCACCTGAATGACGTTCAGCCCATCGGCCAGCTCAGCGGTTGTACGCATGCGGCGGCGTGGGTATTGCCGTCGGGGAGCATTGCAGGCGGGCATGAAGATGTTGGCCGCCACGTCGCGCTGGATAAGCTGCTGGGCCGTCGCGCTCGGGAAAACAACGTCTGGCAGCAAGGGGCCGCGCTCGTTTCCAGCCGCGCCAGCTACGAGATGGTGCAAAAATCCGCCATGTGCGGCGTGGAAATTTTGTTTGCGGTGTCAGCGGCAACCACGCTGGCGGTGGAAGTGGCGGAGCGCTGCAACCTGACGCTGGTGGGGTTCTGCAAGCCAGGCAGGGCGACAATTTACACCCATCCGCAGCGATTAATTTTTAATCAGTAATTTTGAATGAGTATAGCAAATCCTTCCGCTTTTAGTTGTTCATGATGAGGTCTAGTATTTGTCTCATCAAGGCACGGTGCCTTATCTAAACAACTTAACGAAAGGGTTTATCTCATGAAAAGCATCAAAACTTTTGTCGAAGTAATCGCTCTGGCTACATCTTTCGGTTCTTTCGCTGCGCAGACTGTGACCGCATCCGCCTCTACGCTGGACGGTGCAGAAGCTAAAATCGCCGCACAGGCTCAGGAAGCGGGCGCGTCATCCTACAAAATTACTCAGGCATTCACCGGTAACCGCGTACACATGACCGCTGAACTGAACAAATAATTTCGCAGTACCGTCGAAAGAGCGCCCCTGGGGCGCTTTTTTAGTTTATGCCCGCCAGACGCAGCAGCGCCGTCACCACCGCCGCCGCGACGATCACCACAATTAACGGCATTTTGCGCCAGGCCAAAAACACCGCGAACCCCACCCCCAGCACGCGCGCCATCCCGGCAAAATGGTCCCCTTCATAAAACGTTGTCGCCAGCGCGACGGAGAACAACAAAACGGTAGCCGCATCTGAAAGCAGCGCCTGCGAACGTTCAGAAAGCGCCAGCCGGCTGCCGAGTTTTGCCCCGCCGAGACGCATCAGATAGGTTCCGGCAGAAAGAATGGCGATGCCGAGAATAAAGACCGTCATGTTTTCCATTATTTTTTCCTCGCGGCAAGGCCGAGCAAAGAGAGCAGCACCGGCAGGCCAACCGGCGCAAACGGTACGGCGGCCAGCGACAACACCGCGCCGCTACAGGCGCGGATCAGCGTGGTACGGTTTTTAAATGCCGGCACCACTAACGCCAGCAGGATCGCCGGGAACACCGCGTCCAGCCCGATGGTTTCCGGGTCTGGCAGTAGCTTGCCGACCATCGCCCCCAGCACCGCGCCCAGCGGCCAGATGATTGCCACGCCTAACCCGCACAGCCAGTAGGCCGCTTTACGCTGCTCGGCGGTTTTTTGCGACAGGCCAAACACCACGCTTTCATCGTTCATGATATGACAGCCCAGAAAGCTTAGGCCGCGCTTGCCCACCAGGTCACGCACCGTCACGCCGAACGGCACATGGCGCGCGTTTACCAGTAAACCGGCTGCGGCCGCCGCCAGCGGATTGCCGCCGCTCGCTACGATGCCGATAAACATAAACTCGGATGCGCCTGCCAGCACCGTGAGGGAGAGGACAAATGGCACCCACAGCGGGAAGCCGTAGGCCATCGCCAGCGAGCCGTAGGACATGCCGACCACGCCCACCGCGAGGCAGACCAGGACGATCGCTTTTATCGTGTCGCCTTTCAGGCAAGAGAGGTGATTCTTCATACCATTTTAGCCATATCGAACGTATTTCCATTATAATGAACGCATCAAAAACGTTTTACAAGACGAACGATTCGTTCGTTATAGAGAGAATGAGGCCGTTATTATGACGCAGCCAATCAGCGTAATCGCCAGAAGCCTGGTGCGAGAACGCCTGCGAACCGGGCTCTCACTGGCGGAAATTGCCCGCCGTGCCGGGATCGCCAAATCCACGCTTTCACAACTGGAGTCTGGCAACGGCAACCCTAGCCTGGAAACGCTCTGGTCGCTTTGCGTGGCGCTGGATATTCCGTTTGCCCGGTTACTGGAGCCGCAACAACCCGTCACGCAGGTGATCCGCCGCGGCGAGGGCACAAAAGTTGTCGCCGGGCAGGCGAACTACGAGGCGATTTTGCTCGCGGCGTGTCCGCCGGGGGCGCGTCGTGATATCTACCTGCTGCTGACTCAGCCGGGGGCAGACCGTATTTCCCAGCCGCATCCGCCTGGGTCGGTTGAGCATATTATCGTGACCCAGGGGCGGGCGATGGTCGGCCTGATCGACGCGGCGGAAGAGCTCGGCCCGGGGGATTACATTTGCTATCCCGCTGACCAGCCGCATATCTTTAAGGCGCTGGAGCCAGATACGCACGCGCTGCTGGTGGCGGAACAAAGCTAAACAGCGGCAAACCCGCTGCCGGTAAGACGACAGCGGGGCGATAAAATGAGACTAAGATCATAAAACAAAATATCCATATTAAATATATTCGACCATTAAATCATTTATGGCGTGAATTGTTCTTTGTACTTTAATTTAAGTTTAATACAGTTTTTAGAATATTTAATCATTTGGATTATAAATAAATATGAAAGACTAATTGTTCGTTTATGCGAGAATTCATTGGGTTAGGTGGGAGACGTCACGTTTAATGGCGATACTTTATCCTGTTAACCTATTTTTGTTATTCATGGAATTTATGTGTGATTACCTTGTTTTTTCGCAGGGCTGCTTATTTTTATGATTTGTTAACCTCTGAAATATATTTACACATAATTTTTATAGGGGTATGTTTGTTCTAAGAAATAATCATTATTCGCGCATTGGCTCTTATAACGATAAGGGCATGTAAAGGAGACAATAAAAATGAAAAAAAGAGTGCTGGTAGCATTTATTGTATCTGTCGGAGTAAGTGGCGCTGTCTATGCAACTAATACCGTACGTTTTTTAGGAGAAGTTACCGATCAAACCTGTACCATAAAAATTAATGGCACCGATTCTTATCCGGTTGTCCTGTTGCCTGCCGTCAGTAAAAGCGAGCTGACGGCCGCGGGGTCCAGCGCAGGGCAAACGCCTTTCACTGTGACGTTGAGCGGCTGCGATGTTACTGCGACGTCGTCATCTTCGGCAGGCGTACGTTTTGTCAGTAATTATCTGGACGGTAACAACCTAAAAAATATCGCGGCGGCAAGCCCGGCGACGAACGTTGCTATTCAGCTACTTGAAGGCACGACCGAGCTGGACTTCACCAGCGGCATAGCAAAAACGTCTATGCAGACGGTAGGTGGAACGAGCGGTCCAGACTCTGTCTCCTTTGATATGGCTGCACGTTACTACTCTTCTGCTGGCGGGGCTACGGCCGGAGCAGTAGAAGCGCAAGCACAGTTCGCAATTACCTATTTGTAACTCTTTTAGGCGCTACTTAACGTAGCGCCATTTATTCCCTATTAATTAGGGAGGTGTATATGCTGTACACTAATAAATGCTGTTTTATTGCTGTAATGGCATTTTTGTCTTCTATTTTTATATCGAACATAGCATCTTCCAGTGTTATTCTTAAAGGTAATAGAATAATTTATTCTGCTGATGCAAAAGATAAGGTTGTAGAATTTTCTAACAATGGTGATACACCGATGCTGGTGCAGGTGTGGCTGGATAAAAATAACCCAGATTCAACGCCAGACACAGCGGATGCACCTTTTATCGTCACGCCACAAATATTTCGGATTAATGCGCTGAATGGTCATGCGCTGCGGCTAAAATTTACAGGGCAGACCCAACAGCTCCCACAGGATCGCGAGTCCGTGTTCTGGTTTAATTATTTGCAATATCCCGCCATTAAATCGTCCGATCTTGCACAGAATCGCCTGGCATTGATTGTAAAAAGCCGGCTCAAAGTATTTTATCGCCCGCCCGGCCTGCGCGGCGACGCCAGTCAGGCTCTGACGCAACTTCAGGTGCAGCGTAAAGGAAATATGCTGACGTTACAAAACCTACGCCATGGCATATTTCACTGCGCAACGCGCTGTTAACCCGAGGTGAGAAATCTACGGCGGTTGGCCAATCGGTGATGATTCCACCATTTGGCGACACACGCTGGGTTTTAACCGATCCGGTGGCCACATCTGTCACGGTTTACGCCATGAATGATTATGGCACGGCGGTGAGCCACACCTTCACGCTGCCTCGCTAGAAGTCGACATGGAAAGAGTGGGCAGGGAGGGTTTTATGCTCCGACATCGCGCGTATCCCCGGTGTTGTCTGTTTGTCTCGACGCTGACGTTAATCAGCGCCTCTTTCGTGCAAGCGCAAGAAGCGTATGTCTTTGACGCGTCGCTACTTCGCGGGTCTGGCCTGAATAAGGTTGATATTGAACAGTTAAACCAGGATTCAATGATCAAGCCCGGCAGTTATACACTGGATCTATATGTTAACGGTACGCTGGCCGCGAGGGATGACATCGTATTTACAGCCGTGGAACATCGCGTAATGCCGTGTTTTAGCTGGGGTACCTTAAAAAAGATTGGGCTGAAATCGTTGCCGGAAGAGCCTGGAGAAGGCTGCTATCGTCCGGACAATGCGCTTTTTTCCGGCATCACGGTGAGCAGCGTGATGTCGCAAATGCGTGTTGATTTTTCGGTACCACAAACCCTGCTGGATAAACTGCCGCGAGGAGGAATACGTGAAGAGAGCCTGGAGTCCGGAGAAAGTATGCTCTTTCTCAACTACATGGCTAACCAGTACCACGTCACGCAAAAGCAGGATGGCGGTGGCACGACAGACTCCACTTACCTGAACCTGAATGGCGGGTTAAATCTGGGACTGTGGCGCTATCGTCAGCAGTCTGCGCTCAACTATGACAGCGATCTGGGCAGCCATTGGACAACCACGCGGCGCTATGTCCAGCGAGCGATTGTGCCGCTGCGCAGTGAAATGATGATTGGCGAAGGCTACACCGACGGCAGATTTTTTTCCGGGATCAGCTTTCGCGGCGTGCAGCTCACCTCCGATACCCGAATGCGTCCGGAATCTCAGCGCGGCTACGCGCCAGTGGTGCGTGGGATTGCGCGAACCAACGCCAAAGTAACCATTCGCCAGGGCAACAACACGCTCTATGAAACCACGGTCGCGCCCGGTGCGTTTGCGATTGACGATCTTTATCCCACTAATTACGCAGGCGATCTGAACGTCATTGTCACGGAAGCGGATGGGAGTGAAAGTACGTTTAACGTACCCTTTTCCGCGCTGGCGGAATCCATGCGCGCGGGGTTTTCGGAATACAGTGCGACAGTGGGGCGCGTGCGGGACGTGGGCAACAATGACGAATTCAGTGAAATTGTCTGGCAGCACGGGGTAACGAATGCGCTCACTATCAATGCGGGCAATCAACTGGCAAACGGCTATCAGGCGTTTATGCTCGGCGGCGTTTACAGTTCCACGCTGGGCGCATGGGGGATGGACAGCACTTTCTCGCGCGCACGGCTGAACAGCGACGATTACCAAACCGGCTGGATGTCCAGGCTCAACTACAGTAAACATTTTCCACAGACGGGGACGTCGGTTGCGTTGGCGGGCTACCGCTACTCTACAGGCGGCTATGCTGAGCTGTACGATGTGCTCGGTTCACGCGCTGCGCATAATGAGGAGTGGCAATCCTCCACCTGGCGGCAGCGCTCCAGGGTTGAGCTTTCGGCCAGCCAGGCGCTGGACTGGTTGGGTAATATTAATCTTTCCTTCTCTTCACAGGACTATCGCGACCAGAAAAGCCGCGATAAGCAGCTTCAGGCCAGCTGGAGTAAGGCATTTGCCTACGGCATATCGGTGAACCTTACGGCGGCGCGCACCCGACGAATCACCCCATCTTCACAAAACGGCATGGGGAACGCCGTCGACTGGAGCGACGCCTGGCAGGCAAAAACGCAAACGCTGTGGTCATTATCGTTTTCTATTCCGCTTGGGCAGAGTCGCTACTCGCCAATGCTTTCGATTAGCGCTAACCATAGTGATGATGACGGCGGAGATTATCAGTCGACGCTTAGCGGGGTGATGGGTGAGCGCGATCCGCTGAGCTACAGCCTCAACTACGCCACAAACGATCGCGGGGAGCAGTCCGTCTGGGGAGCAAATTTTCAGAAGAATTTCCCTTGGGCCAGCGGCGGCGCGTCGTGGTCTTCCTCCAGCGATTACTGGCAGGCGTCGGCATCGTTACAGGGGGCACTGGTATTGCATCGTGGAGGTATCACGCCGGGACCGTATCTTGGTGACACCTTCGCATTGATTGAAGCACCCGGTGCGGATGGCGCACGGATATCCGGCGGGCAAGGGGCACAGGTGAACGCGTTTGGCTATGCGCTTGCACCATCGTTGGTGCCTTATCAGTTCAATACTGTCAGCCTGGACCCGCAAGACATGGCCGACGATGTGGAACTCCAGACATCGGTTCAGCGTGTTGCGCCATTCGCCGGGGCGATGGTTCGCCTGCGCTACACCACGCTTCAGGGACAGGCCATGTTGATCACTGCGCAGAGGCTGAAAGGTGAGGTTATCCCGATGGGGGCCGCCGTTTACGATGAGTATGACAACAGCATTGGCATGATGGGGCAGGCGAGTCAGCTTTATTTTCGCGCCAGCGACGAGAAAGGCATATTGCGGATTAAGTGGGGGGAGGCCCAGCAGGAAAGCTGTCGAATAGCCTGGCAAAATACGCAGCCGTCGGAACCGTTACGGGTATTAACGTTGCCTTGCCGTTAAGCCCACCAGGGAGGAAATCATGAACAGACTACGTTTTGTCGTCGCGGCATTTTGCCTGATGAGCGTGGCGGCGTTTGCCCAGTGCGAAAAAGGGCCAAAATTCGAGCACACCGAAGAGGACGCAATGGGGACAGGGCTTGCGCTGGGGCGTATCAATGTCAGCAGCATTGACGTTCAGCCGGAAGGTACAGTTTTGGCTAGTAGCGTGGTGCGCTTCTCTGATAATCCGCTCTATAGCAGCCCCGATAATATTTTGTGGGTCTGCGATATTAGCGATAAAAATAACATCTTCGAAATCATTGCCACTAACGGAGATGACCGTTACGGCGGCTACTGGGATATGGGGCAGGCAAGCGGTAATCCGAATGTTTACGGCACCTTATTTAAAAAAGTCGGGGTGCGTTTAACGCACCTTAACTCAGGCACTGTGTTTACCCGAAATTATCAACGGATACCGATGACCCGTTACGCGGTCTCAGACGATGGCAAAAAAATTTATATTCGGGTCAAGGATTTTAGCCCAATTCGCGCCGAGGCGATTCGTCTCAGCGCAGATGTTCCCACCAACACGGGAGCTGGAACCTGGTGTGGCGCTCCGGTGAGTAGCGGCAGCTATAGCTGTAATCAGCCCAATGGCTACGTCAGTTTTTGTTCGCCGGGCAGTAAAAATAACGATGCTTACTGTGATTCCGGAGACTCGGCAACCAGTTACACCGGGTGGGGTTACGATAACTGGATGGCGTTAAACATGGGAACGGCACCTGTCTCAACGCTGACCACCATCGCTACGTGCGTGGCGAAAAACGTCACGCCTGTGGTCGTGTTCCCTTCTGTTACGCGAACTGAGCTGGAAAGCGGCAAAGCGGCGCAAGCCAATTTCAGCGTGACGGTTCGTTGTGAAAATACAGCCGTCGGCGGTGTGGCGCAAAACCAGACGGCGCTGGGGTTACAGGTGCCTTACGAAAGCTTTCTCGCCGCGCAAACTCTTGGGCTGGTAAACAGCAGCGGCGGGGTGAGCCATCTCCTTTCCGAGAATTACGGACAAACCGGTATGGCAAGGGGAGTGGGGATACAGATTGCTAATGCCAGCGACGGTATAGTTCGCCAGTTCCTCGGTTGGGATCGCTGTACGACCACCAGTTGCGCAACGGGCAATAGCGGTGGCTGGTATCCCGTCAATGTAGGGGCAACCCGAATTGCAGGATCAGGGAATACCCAGGACTATTTGATTAACTTTAATGCTTCACTGGTGCGTTTACCTGACGAGGCGATCGCTGCCGGTAAGGTAGATGCCAGGGCGTATGTTTGGGTGAAAGTGCAATGATGCGTATTTCTCTGTTATTGCTATGGATGCTTGTGTCCTGGCCCTGCGCAGCGGGCATTATTGCCTCCGCAACGCGTGTGATTTTTCATGAAGGCGAAGCGCAACAGAGTCTGATGCTGGTGAATACCAATCCGTGGCCGGTAGTCGTGCAAACCTGGGTGGATGATGGCGATATCAATCGCGAACCGGGAAGTGTTAAAACGCCGTTTGTTGCGGTGCCGCCGTTGTTTCGTCTGGAGCCTAAGGGCGTACAAGGGCTACGTATCATGCACAACAAAGCGCGTATGCCCACTGACCGGGAATCGGCATTCTGGCTGAACATCTATGAAATCCCGCCTACCGGAAGTGTTGCCACACAACAACAAAGCATGGTGCTGACGATGAATACACAGATGAAAATATTCTGGCGTCCGGCGTCGCTCAACAATCCAGAAAGCGCGTGGGCGCGATTAACCTTTCATCGCGAGGGTTCTGTGCTGGTTTGTCATAATGATTCGCCTTACTTTGTCTCTTTTGCGGGCATTAACTTTAAGGCAGGCGAAAAGCTGTATCCGGTGACACAACTACCCGACATGATGGTTGCCCCCTTCGGGGAGAAGCGCTACGCCTTTGCCGCCAATGCCCCCTTCTCCGGGCAGGTGCAGGGGGAGTTAATCGACGACAACGGTAATAGCGCTGTTTATAACTGGCCGGTTAAATAACGCGACCCGACACAATATGCCGGGCCATGGCTCAGTCCAGGTAAAACACCTCGTTCAGCTCCGTGCTCACCGGGCTGTTATCCGGGTTCGACGGCATGACGTCACCCATATGCTTCCACCAGCGCTGGCAGACGTCGGTATTCGCTACCGCGTTCCAGCGCTCTTCCGATTCAATCTCCACTGTCGCAAACAGCAGGTTGCGGGCTTTGTCGAGGTAAATGGCGTAGTGGTGCGCGCCGTGGGCTTTCAGTACCGCTTCCAGCTCAGGCCAGATCGGGTTGTGGCGGCGCGCATACTCCTCGTGCGCATCCGGGTTTACCTGCATCACAAACGCTTTGCGGATCATAATGCCTCCAGGTACAGCTCGCGGACCTCATCGCGGCTGGCGGTGCGCGGGTTGCACGGCGCGCACGGGTCAGCGAGCGCTTTATCCAGCCAGCCTTCAATATCGGCTTTGGTCACGCCGAGCTGGCTAAATCCGGACGGAATGCCGACCCGGGCGCTCAGATCGCGAATCGCCTGAATGGCGGACATGCTGGCCGCTTCGTCGCTCATGCCGCGCGTGTCAACGCCCATCGCCTGCGCCACACGGGCGAATCGGGCGACCGCGTTCGGGCGGTTAAAGTTTTCGATGATCGGCAGCAGGATGGCGTTGCAGACGCCGTGCGGCAGGTTGTGCGTCGCGCCCGGCTGGTGCGCCAGAGCATGCACCAGCCCCAGCCCGGCGCTGTTAAACGCCATGCCCGCCAGATACTGCCCAAAGGCCATCTGCTCGCGCGCTTCCAGGTTGTGACCGTCGTCGACCGCTTTCGGCAGCCAGAGGTTGATCAGACGAATGGCTTCCAGCGCGTTGGCATCGGTCAGTGGGTGTGCGCCCACGGAGACGTAAGCTTCAATGGCGTGGGTTAGCGCGTCCATGCCGGTTGCGGCGGTCACGGAGGCCGGAATATCGAGCATCACGCTGGCATCGTCCACGGCGATATCCGGGATGATGTTCGGGTCGATAATCACCTCTTTAACCTGACGCGCGGCGTCGATGATCACCGCGTTGCTGGTCATCTCCGCTGCCGTGCCTGCGGTGGTGTTGATCGCCACCAGCGGCACGCCCGCGTTTTTTACTTTGCCGACGCCGGAGTAATCGGTTGACGGACCGGGGTTGGCGGTGAGGATTTTGATCGCCTTGGCGGTATCAATCGGGCTGCCGCCGCCGAAGGCAATCACGTAATCACACTCCGCATCCTGATATGCCGCATAGCCTTTCTGCACCAGCGCTTCCGTTGGGTTTGGGAAGACCTCATCGAACAGGTGATACGACATCTGATGGGCGTCCAGCGCGTTAAACAGGCTGTCGAGCAGGCCGAGTTTTACCAACTGACCGTCGGTGACAACCAGTGCCTTTCCCCACTGCTTGCTCGCCACCAGGTTGACCATATCGCCGATTGCGCCCGCGCCGTGCAGGCTGATTTTGGGGAGTGCCAACATAAAGCTCATGATAATTCTCCTTAATATGCTTTTGAGGTAATCCGTTCCCCTCACCCTAACCCTCTCCCCGGAGGGGAGAGGGGACTGCTTGGTGCGGCTTTTCACCCTCTCCCCTCAGGGGAGAGGGCAGGGGTGAGGGGCAATTTAATTCCGTCTTCGCTGCATCATCCGGCGGGTAATAATCGGCAGCGAAATCACCACGATCAGCATCGCGCCGATAATCACCGACATCACAATGCCGGGCACGTTGAGCAGGCTCAGGCCGAAGGTCACCAGCCCCATCAGGAAGGCGGCGATAATCACGCCCACCATGCTGCCGGACCCACCGAGAATATTGACGCCGCCGAGCACCGCCATCGTCACCACCGCCAGCTCCCAGCCCATCGCGATGGTCGGGCGGGTGCTGCCCAGACGCGAGGTAAGCAGCACCGACGCCAGGCCGGACATCAGCCCAACCAGTGCGAAGAGGATCAGGTTGTGGCGCTTCACGTTGATGCCGGAGTACCACGCGCCGGTCGGGTTGTTGCCGATGGCGTAGGTGCGGCGGCCAAAGTTGGTGCGGTGCAGCACAAAGGCAAACAGAGCGGCCAGCACGATAAACAGCGCGAATTCAAACGACAGCGCGCCCCAGACGTAGCCCTGGCCGAACCAGGCGAAGCTCTCAGGGTAGCTGTTCAGCGCCTGGTCCCCGAGCAGAATGTAGGTGATCCCGCGGTACAGGCTCATCGTGCCGATGGTGATGACGATGGACGACAGGTTAAAGCGCGTCACCAGAATGCCGTTGAACAGCCCGCACAGTAGCCCGACGCCTAATCCGACGCAGACCAGCAGCGGCGTATCGACGCCCGCCGCCGCGCAAAAGCCCATCACCGTGGAGCTGAGCGCGATGGTGGAGGCTACCGACAGGTCAATTTCCCTGGCGATAATCAGCATCGCCATCGGCAACACGATGATCGCTTTTTCGGTGAAGTTGAACGTCGCGTCGGAGAGGTTCCAGATATTGAGAAAGTAGGGTGAGGCGAGCGCGTTCACCAAGAACACCGCCAGCGTCACCGCCAGCAGGAACCCCTCCCAGCACAGCAGACGCTGGAAGATGCCCGGCGCAGAAGTGGGTTTGATTGCTTCAGATGTCATCATTTTGCTCATGATTTCACCGCCAGTTTCTGACGTGCCAGCGCCGCATCGCGCAGTATCAATCGGCCTTTACGTTTATTGCCGCGCTCGTTCAGCAGCACCGCTATCACAATTACCGTGCCGGAAATCGCCATCTGCCAGAACGGTGAGACGCCGATCACCGGCAGGGCGTTGTTAATCACCCCGAGGAACAGTGCGCCAAACAGACAGCCGAGCACGCGCCCGGTGCCGCCCATGGTGCTGATCCCCCCAATCACACAGGCTGCCACCACCTGCAATTCAAAACCGTTAGCGACGTCAACATACGCAACGGCAAAGCGCGATATCCACAGGTAGCCGCAGAACCCGGCCAGCAGACCGGAAAGGCAGAAACTAATGAACTGCATTTTTCCGGCGTTGATCCCGGTGTAGTACGCTGCCGTGGCATTACCGCCTGCGGTGTAGAGCGCTCGTCCGGTGCGGCTGTAGCGCAGGAAGTAGCCCACCAGCAGCAGCGCGGCGATGGCGCACCAGCTCAGCACCGGCAAGCCCAGCACTGACGCACGTGGCAGGCCGAGGAAATCTGTACCCATCTGGTTTGAGTTCACCCAGCCGCCGCCGGAGAGCAAAAAGATCATTCCGCGGTAGATGCTCATAGTGCCGAGCGTTACCACAATCGCCGGAATGCCCAGCTTCCACACCAGCAGGCCGTTTATCGCGCCCATCAGCAGCCCAAGCACGCTGGCAAGGATCAGCAGCGCCCAGACGGGCACGTCCGGGTAATGGAAATTAATCAGGGCGACAATCATCCCGGTCAGGGCCAGATTGGCCGCCATCGACAGGTCGATGCCTTTCGTGAGCAGCACCATCATCTGCCCGAGCGCGAGGACGATCAGAATGGCGGTGTCGTTAAACATCTCCACCAGGTTGTCCGGCGCGATAAACGATGGCACGCGGCTACCAATGGCGACGATCATCAGGATAATCACCGCGCCCAGCAGGGCTTCGCGGTGTTTTAAGAGTGAGCTAAGCATTATGCCGCCTCCTGTTTTGCACCGCTGGCGGCGCTGACGATGGTTTCCGCCGTCGCGTCTCCCGCCCGGTACTCGGCCACCATCAGCCCCTCGTGCATGACGATAATGCGATCCGCCATGCCCATCACTTCCGGCAGTTCGGACGAGACCATAATTACCGCCAGCCCCTGACTGACCAGCTCGGACATAAACTGATGCACGGCTGCTTTTGAGCCGATATCGATGCCTTTTGTCGGCTCATCGAGGATAATCACGTCAGGGTGCGTCGCCAGCCATTTGCCGATCACGACCTTTTGCTGGTTGCCGCCAGAGAGGGTCTCCACCGCCTGCTTCCAGCTGAAGGCTTTCACTTGCAGGCGTTTGGCGTATTCGTCCGCCAGCTTCCATTCACGGTCGTCATGCAGCACACCGTTCGGATTGAGCTTGCTGAGCTGAGGCAGGCTGATGTTCTGGGCAATCGGCAGGGCGATAATCGCCCCCTGTTTCTGTCTTTCTTCCGGCACGCAGACGATACCGGCTTTGATCGCATCCGCAGGCTGGCGGAAGCGCCGGGGCTGTCCGTTGAGGATAATTTCCCCGGACGATGGCCGCGTGACGCCGGAAAGCGCCTGCATCAGCTCGGTACGCCCGGCCCCCACCAGCCCGTAAAAGCCGAGGATTTCTCCTTTACGCAGGGAGAACGAGATATGCGCAAACTCGGTCGGATGGCAGAGGTTTTTCACCTCCAGCACCGTCTCGCCTTTTTCGCAGTCTATTTTAGGGAAAGTTTGGGTAATGGCGCGCCCGACCATCATCGACACCATGCGCTCCTCGGTGATCTCATTTATTGCACCTGCGCCGACGAACGCGCCGTCGCGCAAAATAGTGTAGTGATCGGCCAGCTCAAAAATCTCGTCGAACTTGTGGGAAATAAACAGGATGGCTTTGCCCTCCTGCTTTAAGCGCTCCACAATCTGGTAAAACTCGAGGATTTCATGCTGCGACAGCGCCGCCGTCGGTTCATCGAGGATCACCACCTGCGCCTCAAACGACAGCGCGCGGGCAATCGCCACCATGTGACGCTGGGCGATGCTCAGGGTTTTCAGCGTCGCGCGCGGGTCGATTTGCACTTCCAGCCGCGTGAGGATCGCCTGCGCCCGGCGGTGCATTTCCGGCCAGTCGAGCTTTTTCAGGAAGCCTTTGTGAAGGTACTGACCGACAAAAATATTCTCGGTGACCGAGAGTTCATCAAACAGCACGGTTTCCTGGTGAATGGCGGTGATGCCCATTTTATGCGCCGACTCCGGCGTCGGGAGATGAACGGGGATCGCTTTATAGAGAATTTCGCCCTCGTCGGGCTGGTAAATGCCGGTCATCACTTTGACCAGCGTCGACTTGCCCGCGCCGTTTTCGCCGATAAGCGCCGTCACTTTGCCGGGCCACAGCGCAAGCTGCACGTTCTCAAGAGCACGCACGCCGGGGAACACCTTGGTGATGCCAGAAAGCTGTAGCAATGGGGTCATGATAGTTCTCCTGGACAGAGGAATTTGTAGGGCGGGTAAGCGGCAGCGCCACCCGCCTTTTGCCGGATGGCGCTACGCTTATCCGGCCTACAAATTGCATCAAAAGATTTTCGAGAACTTATCAATATTGCTGGCATCGTAGACGAACGGCTCGGCCATCGCGCCGTTGCCGTCAGCATCCAGCTTCACTTTGCCCAGTCTGCCCATGCTGGCCTCACCTTTCTTGGCCGTGCCTTTCACCAGGTCATCCGCCAGGTAGGTTGCCGCATAGCCGAGGTCAATCGGGTTCCAGATGGCAAAGCTCTTGCTCGCGCCGGACTTCACCGCGCCCGCCATCTCGGACGGCAGGCCTAAACCGGTGACGTACACTTTGCCAATCTTGCCCTGGTCCTTCACCGCCTGCGCAGCGGCCACAATGCCCACGGACGATGGCGAAACAATCACTTTCAGTTCGGGGTAGGTTTTCAGCAAGCCGACCGCTTCGCGGTAGCTTTTGTCAGAGAGATCGTCTCCGTAGGCCACGGTCACCAGATTGACGGACGGGTACTTCGGCAGCACCTTTTTCATCTCCGCAATCCAGGTATTCTGGTTGGTGGAGGTTGGCGTGGCGCTCAGCACCGCCACGTCGCCCTTCTCCACGTTCAGCGCTTTCAGCGCGTCGGCGGCGAGCTTCACGTTGGTTTCACCAATCAGGGCATTATTGGACGGGTTGAGGTGGATCTGGCGTCCGGCTTTCGCCACCCCGGAGTCCCACGACACAACCTTAATGCCGCGCTGCATCGCTTTTTTCAGCACCGGCACGACGGCGTCCGGATCGTTCGCGGAAATCGCGATCGCATCCACGCCCTGGGCGATCAACCCGTTCAGCACCTCGATCTGCGCTTCCGCCGTGGTGGTGGTCGGGCCGGTATAAATCACTTTCACATCGCCTAACTCTTTGGCTGCCTCCTGCGCGCCGACGTTCGCTGCCTCGAAGAATCCATTTCCTAAGGACTTCGCCACCAGGGCGATTTTCACTTCTGCTAAAGCGGAACCGGACAACGCCAGAGCGGCAACGGTGAGGATCAAGCTTGCTTTTATTTTCATTGCTTTTACTCCACTGACTTGAGTTAGTTGTAGGGATTGCAGGTGGTTTTCGCCCCGTCTCAATGAGCGGGGCGCGATGTTGTTATTGGTACAGATCTAACGCCGACTGCATGGGGGTGACGCCAAAGCGTTTGCCCAGGGCGATCAGCTCTTCCCGGGTGATGGTCTGCTTCATGCCGCCCATGGAATAGACCTTCACCAGCACTTCCGCGGATTTCTCGGCGGTGTCGATCAGGCCGAAGGTTTCATCCAGCGTCGGGCCGCTGCCGAAGACGCCGTGGAACGGCCACAGCACCAGTGAGTGCTTCTGCATGTCCGTTGCGGTTGCCTGACCGATTTCGTCGGTGCCCGGCACCATCCACGGCAGAATGCCGACGCCGTCCGGGAACACCACCAGACACTCGGTACTGCCTTCCCACAGTTTGCGGGTGAAGAAATCAGAATTATTTTCCAGCACGTAGGTCAGGGCGATCAGGTTGGTGGCGTGGCAGTGCATGATCACGCGGTCCTTGCCATTGGTCGCCTTGATGCGCTCGCAGTGGGAGAGGAAGTGCGCCGGGAGTTCGGATGTCGGTACCGCGTCGTCCGTCAGACCCCAGAGAATGTGGTAGCCCGCACCGTCGCTGTCCACTTTCACCACGCCAAGGTTGGCCTGCGGGTCGAGCTGGACGTTGCGGAAGAACTTCCCGGAACCGGTGACGATAAACGGCGTGTTGGCGAGCAGCGGCATCGGCTGGCTCAGGGCGATATAGCGCGGCTTCTGGTGGAAATCGGAGGCAAATGGCTCGATATCCGCGTCGTCCAGGCGTAGCGTCAGGTTGCCGCCGTTGCGCTCATCCCAGCCTTTGAGCCAGGCGTCAGAGGTGGCTTTGATCATGCCCTGGACGAACCAGGAAGTGGTGATGGTCTGCATAGTTTTCATTTCCAGTTATCGCGGTGAGGTTGAACCCCTCACCCTAACCCTCTCCCCAAAGGGGAGAGGGGATGGTTTGCTCCCTCTCCCCTTTGGGGAGAGGGCAGGGGTGAGGGGGCAGTTACCCGCGCTGACTCAACACGTCTTCCTCATACGCCCGCACGTTGTCCAGCCACTGGCTGCCCGCAGGCGCATCGTGACGCTGGCAGTACATCTCCCACACCGCCTGCCACGGCAGGGATTTCTGCTCTTCCAGCAGCGCCAGGCGCGCGGTGTAGTCGCCGTTTTCTTCCAGCTGTTTCAGGGCGGCGACAGGCTCCAGCAGCGCGCGCAGCAGGGCTTTCTTCATGTTGCGGGTGCCGATAACCCACGCCGCGATGCGGTTGATGGAGGCGTCGAAGAAGTCGAGGCCAATGTGTACACGGTCAAAGAGGTCGTGGCGGATGATTTCGCTGGCAATGGCCTGGGTTTCGTCATCCAGCAGCACCACGTGGTCGCTGTCCCAGCGAACCGGGCGGCTGACGTGCAGCAGCAGACGCGGCACGTAGAGCATGGCGGCGGAGATTTTGTCGGAGATCACCTCGGTTGGGTGGAAGTGGCCGGCATCCAGGCACAGCGCGGTCTGGCGGCTGGTGGCGTAACCCATGTAGAACTCGTTTGAGCCCACGGTGTAGCTCTCTGCGCCAATGCCGAACAGCTTGCTTTCGACGGCGTCGATGTGGTGCGCCGGGTCCAGTTTTTCGCTGATAGCTTCATCCAGCGCGGCCAGCAGACGCTGACGCGGGGCCAGTCGGTCTACGGTGATGTCTTTCATGCCGTCCGGGATCCAGATATTCATTACCGATGGCGTGCCAAGCTGCTCGCCGAAATACGCCGAGACCCGGCGGCTGGCTTTGACATGGTCGATCCAGAACTGGCGGATTTCGTCGTTGGCGTGCGCAAGGGTAAACCCGTCCGCGCTCAGCGGGTGCGAGAAGCAGGACGGGTTAAAATCCAGACCCAGCCGGTTGGCCTTCGCCCACTCCACCCAGTTCTTAAAGTGTTCCGGTTTGATTTCGTTACGCGCGACCGGCTCGTCGGATTCGAGATAAATGGCGTGCAGGTTCAGGCGCTTTGGCCCGGGGATCAGGCTCAGCGCCAGCTCCAGATCCGCACGCAGTTCGGTGGCGTTGCGCGCTTTGCCCGGGTAGTTACCCGTGGCCTGAATACCCCCCGTCAGGGAACCGCCCGGGTTCTCGAAACCGGCGACGTCATCACCCTGCCAGCAGTGCATGGAGACGGGCAGACGGTCGAGCTGGCACAGCGCCTCTTCGACATCCACGCCGACGGCGGCGAAACGCTGTTTAGCCAGGTCCCAGGCTTGTTCAAGTTGAGTGGTCATGCGCAAAGCTCCTTAGTCAGTCGTTTTTGCTGAAACTGCGCCCGGTAGCGGGCAATTTCATGGCAGGGATAGGGGGTGAAGGTGGTCAGGCTGTTATTCGCCGTCACCACCGAACGGAAATCGTCGACGTTTGAAAGTTCGTCCAGGGTCATCAGCTGAATGCCGATATTGCCGAGCGTGGAGGCTTCAATCGGACCTGCCACCACGGTAATGCCGCAGGCATCCGCGCAGAGCTGGTTCAGCAGCTGGTTCTGGCAGCCGCCGCCCACGATATGCAGTTGTGTGAACGGTTTGCCGCGAAGGTCAGCCAGCTCGCTCAGGATGTCGGCATACAGCAGGGCGAGACTGTCAAAAATGCAGCGTGCCAGCTCGGCGGAGCGGGAAGGTACCGGCTGCCCCGCTTCAAAACAGGCGGCCTGGATTTCGGCGCTCATGTGCACCGGGTTGATAAAGCGATCGTCGTTCGGGTTGATCAGGAAGGTGCAGGCCTTCAGCGTTTCGGTTTCCGCGATAAGCGCGGGCAGGTCGGTGATGTTCTGCTCTTTCAGCACCCGCTGGAGCAGCCACAGCCCCATGATGTTCTTCAGCACCCGGTAGCGGCCTTCGGCACCGCCTTCGTTGGTGATGTTCGCCGCCATCGCGGCATCGCTGGTGTACGGGGTTTTGCTCTCGAAGCCCATCAGCGACCAGGTGCCGGAAGAGAGATAGGCCGCATCTTTGTCGGCGAGCGGCGAGGCAATGACCGCGCTCGCGGTGTCGTGACTGGCGACGGCGACAACAGGGATTTCATTCCCCTGCGGGCAAAGCCAGTGACCGATCACATTGCCCGGATGGGTTGGCGCGCCGAACCAGGACGGCGAGGCGCCCGTCCAGGCCAGCAGATGTTCATCCCAGTTATCGGTGTTGATGTTGACCAGCTGCGTGGTGGTGGCGTTGGTGTATTCCCAGTTCATATTGCCGGTCAGACGGTAGCTTAAGTAGTCCGGGATCAGCAGCGCATGCGCCACCTTTTCGACCAGCTCAGGCTGTTGCTCAACCAGCGCACGTAGCTGATACAGCGTGTTAAACGGCAGGAACTGGATGCCACTGCGACCATAGATGTTCTCCTTGCCAAGCTGCGCGATGGCGTGCGCCATCAGCCCATCGGTGCGGCTGTCGCGGTAGGAGACCGGCAGGCCGACGCGTTCGCCGTGACTGTCCAGCAGCACGTAATCCACACCCCAGGTATCAATGCCGATACTGTCGATGCGAATACCGTCTTCGCAGACGTTGTGAAGTCCGGTGCGAATCTCTGCTTCCAGGGCGTCGATATCCCAGGTAACAAAACCGTCCTGTTTTTGCAGGCAATTGGCGAAACGGTGCATTTCGCGAAGCGTAAGGGTGTGCAGGTCGCAGTCCCAGGTGGCGAGCATTACACGGCCGCTGGATGCGCCTAAATCGACAGCCACACAATGGCGAAAAGTCATGGTCGGGTCCTTTCTTAAGTCATTAGCGAGGAGTGTAAGAAAGGGAAGAAATAGCCACCTTCTCGCCACTGACAGCCCAAATCTCGCGCTGGCAAGAAAGCAAAGATGAACGTGAGGGAGTTCACAGTTTCCAGTAATCGCGGGGTTTGCAGGCAGTGTGACGCTGACCGCATTTCCCGATCTTTCCGCCTGTTTCTTGAAAAACCGGCAGCTTTTGCGCGGTTTGCTGTCAAAAATTTAAGGTGAGCGGGGAAGGCCTTAATTACTATTTTGAGAACTTTTCTCATTGGTAGAGGCCGTTATGACCGTACTGCACAGCGTCGATTTTTTTCCTTCGGGGGCTTCGCCGGTTGCGATTGAGCCACGGCTGCCTCAGGCTGCGTTCCCGGAACATCATCATGATTTTCATGAAATTGTGATTGTTGAGCACGGAACGGGCATCCACGTGTTTAATGGTCAGCCGTATACCATCAGCGGCGGTACGGTGTGCTTCGTGCGCGATCACGACAGGCACCTGTATGAACATACCGATAACCTGTGCCTGACCAATGTGCTCTATCGTTCTCCGGATGCGTTTCAGTTTCTCTCCGGGCTGAATCAGCTGTTGCCGCAGGAGAAGGACGGCCATTATCCGTCGCACTGGCGGGTGAATCAGTCCACGTTGCAGCAGGTGCGTCAGCTGGTAAGCCAGATGGAGCAGAGCGAGGATGGACAGGAGACGCACGCCATTGCTACCCGCGAGATGCTGTTTATGCAGCTGCTGGTGCTGCTGCGGCGCAGCAGCCTGGTGGAAGGGCTGGAAAATAACGACGCGCGCCTGAATCAGCTGATGGCCTGGCTGGAAGATCATTTTGCCGAAGATGTCTGCTGGGAAACGCTGGCGGATGACTTTTCGCTCTCGCTGCGCACGCTGCATCGTCAGCTCAAGCAGCATACCGGGCTGACGCCGCAGCGCTACCTCAACCGTCTGCGCCTGATCAAAGCGTGTCACCTTTTAAGACACACGGATGAAAGCGTCACGGATATCGCCTATCGCTGCGGTTTCGGCGACAGTAACCACTTTTCAACGCTGTTTCGTCGGGAATTTAGCTGGTCGCCGCGCGATATCCGTCAGGGGAAAGACGCGTTGCTTCAGTAACGCGAGGGCAGTCACCGTTTTTTTACCGCAGAAAGGCTAATAATGTCCGGTTATTCGCCGTCGAGGTTGTGGTGTGGCTGCTCAGTTAATTCTTCGTAAAGATGATTTTTTTGCCTCCGCGAGTCAGGCCGTCGCGGTGGCGGACCGCTATCCACAAAACGTCTTTGCCGAGCATACCCACGAGTTCTGCGAGCTGGTGCTGGTGTGGCGGGGCAACGGCCTGCACGTCCTCAACGACCGTCCCTACCGCATCACGCGCGGAGACCTGTTCTACATCCGCGCCGAAGATAAACACTCTTACGCCTCGGTTAACGATCTGGTGTTGCAGAACGTCATCTACTGCCCTGACAGGCTTAAACTGAATGTCGACTGGGCGGGCAATATCCCCGGTTTACATGATGCCAGAGGCGAACCGCACTGGCGCTTAAGCAGCAACGGCATGGCTCAGGTGCGCCAGACGATTTCCCAGCTGGAGCAGGAGAGCCAGAAGAGCGATCCGGTGGCAAACCAGATGTCGGAGCTGCTTTTTGCCCAGCTGGTGATGACCCTGAAGCGCCATCGTTACGCTACGGATAATCCCTCTGCCACCACGCAGGAAGCGCTGCTGGATAAGCTCATCACCCGGCTTGCGGGCAGTCTTAACAAGAGTTTCGTGCTGGAAAAATTCTGCGAGCAGGAGCAGTGCAGCGAGCGCGCGCTGCGCCAGCAGTTCCGCACCCAGACGGGGATGACGGTAAACCACTATCTGCGCCAGCTGCGCATCTGCCACGCTCAGTATCTGTTACAGCATACGGAGCTGATGGTGAGTGAAGTGGCGATGCGCTGCGGCTTTGAGGACAGTAACTACTTTTCGGTGGTGTTTAACCGTGAGGTGGGGATGACGCCGGTTCAGTGGCGTCATCGCAGTCGAAAGGCAGCGTAATCAGTTCGCCATGCCGAGGCCGACGATATTGGCCGCAATAATAATCACCACGCAGCCCAGGCTCAGCACGCCAACCGGACGACGCCCGGCGTTGTTCCACTCTTTCAGCACCAGCCCAACCAGCCCGCCGCACAGCACGTAGAAGCTCATGTGCAGCATCCAGCTCATGTAGTCATACTGCGCCGGAATACTGGCGTGACCCCAGGCGTAAAAGAAGAATTGCAGATACCACATCAGACCGCCGAGGGCGGAAAGCAGGACGTTGGTGACGATCAGCGGTTTTGCCAGCGAGAAGTCGGCTTTTACCGACAGATTCTTCACTTTTGCCAGACGAATGAAGCAAAAGCCGAGGTTTACCAGTGCGCCGCCGCCCATGATCACCACGTAGCTTGGCAGGGCAACGTACAGCGGGTCGACGCCCAGCGCCGCAGCGGCGTCGTGCATCGGTTTGGCGGCGTTCATCGCGAACGACATGCCCGCCGAGAAGACGCCGCACATCACCGCCAGTAGCAGCCCTTTCTTCAGGTTGAACTCTTCGGCTTTGATGCCCATCTTGCGTTCTTTCAACTGGCCCGCGCGGGTGACAATTCCCACGCCGATCACCGCTACCAGCACGCCCAGCAGCGTCATTCGCCCACCCTGGGTGTTGATCAGCACATCGAAGTTGCCGTTGAGGATTGGCGTCATCAGGGTGCCAACAATCAGCGTAATGCCGATCGCGATGCCAATCCCCATCGACATTCCGAGGTAGCGCATGGTGAGGCCGTAGTTGATATTACCGATACCCCACATCGCGCCGAACAGGAATACCGGCAGCAGGGTGGAGGCGTTGAAGGAGGAGAAGTAGCCCCAGAAATCGGGCAGCAGCATGGCGCTGATTGTCCACGGCAAAATCAGCCAGGACACGGTACCGCCAACGGACCACATGGTTTCCCATGACCAGCCTTTCACCTTTTTAAACGGGGCATAGAAACAGGCTGCACTGGCCGCGCCTATCAAATGCCAGAAAATACCCATCGTAATCGCATGATTCATTTTTACATCCTCATCGTTTTTATAGCCGGAGGCTTCCCGCCGACTTGATGAGTGTAAAAATTAGGCGGTTTGGGAACCTTCAGAAGGTTGCCGCACTTTTGTTTTGAATGGCAATCAGCACGTTAACCGCGTGAGCAGACTCACAATTCCTTCATTTCTCAAAAACCGAATAACCTTATAAAAACTACGGCATTGATAATCATTTTCAATATCATTTAATTAACTATAATGAACCAACTGCTTACGCGGCATTAACAGCTGTGCCGCCCGACAATAATGGAGAGGATTATGAGTTATACACTGCCATCCCTGCCGTATGCCTACGACACACTGGAACCGCATTTCGACAAGCAGACGATGGAAATCCATCACACTAAACATCACCAGACCTACGTGAATAACGCGAATGCTGCGCTGGAAAGCCTGCCAGAGTTCGCTAATCTGCCTGTTGAAGAGCTGATCACCAAACTGGACCAGCTGCCAGCAGACAAGAAAACCGTGCTGCGCAACAACGCGGGCGGTCACGCTAACCACAGCCTGTTCTGGAAAGGCCTGAAAACCGGCACCACCCTTCAGGGCGACCTGAAAGCGGCTATTGAGCGTGACTTCGGTTCCGTTGACAACTTCAAAGCGGAATTCGAAAAAGCCGCTGCAACCCGTTTCGGCTCTGGCTGGGCGTGGCTGGTCCTGAAAGGTGACAAACTGGCGGTCGTTTCAACCGCAAACCAGGACTCCCCGCTGATGGGTGAAGCTATCTCTGGCGCATCCGGCTTCCCAATTCTGGGTCTGGACGTGTGGGAACACGCTTACTACCTGAAGTTCCAGAACCGTCGCCCTGACTACATCAAAGCCTTCTGGGATGTAGTGAACTGGGACGAAGCAGCAGCGCGTTTCGCCGCTAAAAAATAAGGTTGCATTGACGCCTGTGAGAAGCGAGTCTGATGACTCGCTTTTTTTGTATCTGAAGGAGTGGAGATGCATTACCCGGTGAATGTGTTTACAGGCAAGGTAAGGGAGTACGAAGGCAGTCGCCCTAGCGCTATCGCCAAAGTGCAGGTCGACGGTGAGCTGACGCTTACCGAGCTTGGTCTGGCGGGCGACCAGCAGGCCGAAAAGAAAATCCACGGCGGGCCCGATCGCGCGCTGTGCCACTATCCGCGCGAGCACTATCAGCACTGGAAAACCGAATTTCCTGAACAGGCGGACCTTTTCGTCGCCCCCGCGTTTGGCGAAAATCTCTCAACGGAAGGGCTGACGGAGAAGAACGTCTTTATTGGCGATATTTATCGCTGGGGCGATGCTCTGATTCAGGTCACCCAGCCGCGCTCGCCGTGCTTCAAACTTAACTACCATTTTGGCATTCAGGATATGTCGGCCCAGCTGCAAAACGCGGGTAAAACCGGCTGGCTGTATCGCGTTGTGCAGGCGGGACAGGTTTCGGCGGATGCGCCGATTGAGCTGGCTTCGCGCCTGAGTGAGGTGTCGGTATTCGAGGCCTGTGCCATTGCCTGGCATATGCCGTTCGACGATGAACAGTTTCACCGCCTGCTGTCAGCGGCAGGATTATCCACCAGCTGGACCAGAACGATGCAGAAGCGGCGGATAAGCGGCAAGATCGAGAGCAGTTCGCGGAGATTGTGGGGGAAATAATTGCCCCTCACCCCGGCCCTCTCCCTAAAGGGGCGAGGGTGAAAAGACCGCACCGAGCCGTCCCCTCTCCCCTATGGGGAGAGGGTTAGGGTGAGGGGATTATGAACGCTTATACAGCGGCAGCCACAGCGTTAACCGCAGACCGCCCAGCGGGCTGTCATCGGCTTTCACCCAGCCACGGTGCTGCTGCATGGCGGTTTCAACAATCGCCAGACCCAGCCCCGTACCGCCAGATTCACGGTCGCGCGCCTCGTCGGTACGGTAGAACGGACGGAAAATCTGCTCGCGATCTTCCGGGCTGACGCCTGGACCGTCGTCGTCCACGATGATAGTGATCCCGTCTTTATCCACCGAGAACGCCACTTCAATCTTCGTGTGCGAGTAGCGCAGGGCGTTACGCACGATATTCTCCAGCGCGCTTTCCAGCGTGTTGGGGTTACCGTACAGCGGCCACGGGCCCGGCGGGAAATTGACGGTGAAGGATTTGCCCATCTGTTCCGCTTCGAAGGCCGCGTTGTCCAGCACCTCATGCCAGAGGTGATTGGCTTTCACCGTTTCGCTCACCAGCGCGTTTTTCTGCTGATTACGCGACATCACCAGCAGATCGTTGATCATGCTGTCCAGGCGATGCGCTTCCGTCTCAATACGCTCCAGCTCTTTGCTCTCACCGCTGCGACGGCGCAGCAGGGCGGTACCCAGCTGTAAACGCGTGAGCGGCGTTCGCAGCTCGTGGGAGATATCCGACAGCAGACGTTGCTGGGCCGTCATCATTCGATCAAGCGCGCTCACCATCTGGTTAAAACTGGTTCCGGCGGCCAGGAACTCCTGCGGCCCGGATTCCAGCTCCGGATGCTGCCTCAGGTTGCCCTGCGCCACTTCGTCCGCCGCGTTTTTCAGCTTACGCGCCGGTTTCGCCAGGCTCCACGCCAGCCATAACAGCAGTGGGGAACTAACCAGCATGGTGACAATCAACAGCAACAGCGGACGGTCAAATAGCAGGTTGATGAAGTCGGACTGGGAACTGCTCGCGGGGCGAATCAGGTAGAGCTGGTAGTTATCTTCCCCATCCCGCACCGAGAAAGGGCCCACCATTTCTACCCGACCATATTTCTTTTTCTGCGGGTGATCGGCGTTATCCGCCTGGCCAATAAAGTTGCGGATAATCTGCATTTCATTGCGATCGGCCCCAATCACGCGGCCTTCACTAGTGACCAGTAAAAGACGTTGTCCGGGGGGCGCCCACTTGTCGATAGCGCGAAACAGCCTGCGCCACCACATTAAATCGTTCGGCGGATCGTTTGCCAGCTCCGCTTCCACGTGCTGCTCGATCATCACGCCCTGACGTTGCTCGCTGTCGAGCAGCTCCGTCATCTGGCGTGAGTCGAGTTTTGGCAACATCAAAACGAGCATTAAAACCAGTGCCAGCGTCAGCCAGAAGATGGCGAAGATGCGGGCGGTTAAGCTGCCTATCATGAAGCGGAAACCATCAGATAACCGCGACCACGCAGGGTTTTAAACCAGGGGTGACCGTCTTTACGCTCCGGCAGCTTACGGCGCAGGTTCGAGATATGCATATCGATGGCGCGGTCAAACGGGGTAAGGCGTTTGCCCAGCACTTCCTGGCTCAAGTGTTCACGCGACACCACCTGGCCGAGATGCTGCGCCAGCAGATACAGCAGGGTGAACTCGGTGCCGGTTAGCTCCAGCGTTTCACCGTCGAAGCTCGCTTCCTGGCGGCCCGGGTTCAGGCTCAGGGAGTCCACTTCCAGCGTAGGTGAGCTGTTGTCGGTATTCTGCTGCTGCTCGCTCCAGTGAGAGCGGCGCAGGATCGCGCGAATACGGGCCACCAGTTCACGGTCGTTGAACGGCTTAGGTAAATAGTCATCCGCACCCAGCTCAAGGCCGAGTACGCGGTCAAGCTCGCTGCCGCGCGCGGTCAGCATAATGACGGGGGTCTGGTGTGTCTGGCGAAGCTCTTTCAACGTATCAATACCGTTTTTCTTCGGCATCATGACGTCGAGCAAAAGTAAATCGATGCTGTCGTCAAGGAGACTCAGCGCCTGTTCCCCATCATGGGCAACCAGGACGTTGAAACCTTCCATGTCGAGCAACTCCTTTAAAAGAGATGTGAGCTCTCGGTCATCATCAACTAACAGGATTTTATTCATTGTTTAAATACCTCCGAGGCAGAAATTACGTCATCAAGGCCCGCTAATCCATGACTTTACGTTGTTTTACACCCCCTGACGCATGTTTGCAGCCTGAATCGTAGACTGTCTCTCGTTGAATCGCGACACGAAAGATTTTGGGAGCAAGTGATGCGCAAAGTTACCGCTGCCGTCATGGCCTCAACGCTGGCCTTCTGTGCGTTTAGCCAGGCTGCTGTAGCTATCAACAGCGATAACGGTTCCTCAGCAGAGGGCGCAACGCAGCACAGCAGCCAAAGCCATATGTTTGACGGCATAAGTTTAACCGAACATCAGCGTCAACAGATGCGAGATCTGATGCAGAGGGCACGACACGACCAGCCCCCTGTTAATGTTAGCGAAATGGAGACAATGCATCGCCTTGTCACCGCAGAAAATTTTGACGAAAGCGCTGTACGCGCTCAGGCAGAAAAAATGGCGCAGGAACAGGTTGCCCGCCAGGTAGAAATGGCGAAGGTTCGCAACCAGATGTTCCACCTGCTAACGCCCGAGCAGCAAGCGGTTTTGAATACCAAACATCAGCAACGTATGAACCAGTTGCGTGAGGTTGCACGGATGCAGCGAAGCTCAGATATGACGCTTTTCAGTAGCAATAGCAGTACCCGTAGTAACCAGTAAACCCTGTTTTCCTTGCCATAGACACCATCCCTGTCTTCCCCCACATGATGTGGGGGTTTTTTTTGCCCATCGTTCAGTGTTGTTAACGCTTTATTCATCCTTTCACTCCACCGCCATCCGTTATACTAGCGCCATGGCATGACAGGAGTGTTTATGAATCAATCCTATGGACGGCTGGTAAGCCGGGCCGCAATAGCCGCGACGGTGACGGCGTCGTGTTTGCTGATCATTAAAATTTTCGCGTGGTGGTACACCGGGTCGGTTAGTATTCTGGCGGCGCTGGTGGATTCACTTGTGGATATTGCCGCCTCGCTGACCAACCTGCTGGTGGTGCGCTATTCGCTGCAACCGGCGGATGAAGAGCATACCTTTGGCCACGGCAAAGCGGAATCGCTGGCCGCGCTGGCACAAAGTATGTTTATTTCTGGCTCCGCGCTTTTCCTGTTTTTGACCGGTATTCAGCATCTTATTTCGCCTTCTCCGATGAACGATCCGGGCGTTGGTGTGGTCGTAACCGTAGTTGCACTTATAAGCACACTTGTTCTTGTAACGTTCCAGCGCTGGGTTGTACGCAAAACACAAAGCCAGGCTGTACGGGCCGATATGCTTCATTATCAGTCTGATGTTATGATGAATGGGGCTATTCTTATTGCGCTCGGTCTGGCCTGGTATGGCTGGCATCGTGCCGATGCGTTGTTTGCGTTAGGGATAGGGATCTATGTTTTATACAGCGCGTTGCGGATGGGGTATGACGCGGTACAGTCGCTTCTTGACCGTGCGCTTCCGGATGCAGAACGTGATGAAATTTATGCCATCGTGACCCACTGGCCTGGCGTCAGTGGTGCTCACGATCTTCGTACGCGGCAGTCAGGGCCGACCCGCTTTATTCAGATTCATTTGGAAATGGAAGACAACCTGCCACTGGTTCAGGCGCATATGGTCGCTGAACAGGTGGAGCAGGCGATTTTGCAGCGTTTCCCTGGGTCAGACGTCATTATTCACCAGGATCCGTGCTCTGTCGTCCCCAGGGCGTTTTGAGCTTTCGTAATTCGTTGTAAAAAAGTGAGCCAGACCAGCATTTTGTGGATAAATTACCACCATATGGCCTGACCTGAATCAATTCAGCTGGAAGGGATTGATATACTATTTGCAGTATTCGACGGTTGAACAGTTTCTTCCGGCAGCAGATTTCAATTTTGCATTCCTAAGTTCAGAGGTAGTCATGATTAAGAAAATCGGTGTGTTGACAAGCGGCGGTGATGCGCCGGGCATGAACGCGGCAATCCGTGGGGTTGTCCGTGCAGCGCTGACGGAAGGTCTGGAAGTTTTTGGTATCTATGACGGTTACCTGGGTCTGTATGAAGACCGCATGGTTCAGCTCGACCGCTACAGCGTGTCTGACATGATCAACCGTGGCGGTACTTTCCTCGGTTCCGCGCGCTTCCCGGAATTCCGTGACGAACACATCCGTGAAGTGGCTATCGAAAACATGAAAAAACGGGGTCTGGATGCGCTGGTGGTTATCGGCGGCGACGGCTCGTACATGGGTGCAAAACGTCTGACTGAAATGGGCTTCCCGTGCATCGGCCTGCCTGGCACTATCGACAACGACATCAAAGGCACTGATTACACCATCGGTTACTTCACCGCGCTGGGTACCGTTGTGGAAGCGATTGACCGCCTGCGTGACACCTCTTCCTCTCACCAGCGTATTTCCATTGTTGAAGTGATGGGCCGTTACTGCGGTGACCTGACCCTGGCGGCGGCCATTGCCGGTGGCTGTGAGTTCGTGGTAGTTCCGGAAGTAGAGTTCAGCCGTGAAGATCTGGTCGCAGAGATCAAAGCCGGCATCGCGAAAGGTAAGAAACACGCCATCGTTGCTATCACCGAGCACATCTGTGACGTTGACGAGCTGGCGAAGTACATCGAAACCGAAACCAAACGCGAAACCCGCGCGACCGTTCTGGGTCACATTCAGCGTGGCGGTTCCCCAGGCCCGTACGACCGTATCCTGGCGTCCCGCATGGGTGCGTACGCGATCGAGCTGCTGCTACAGGGCCACGGCGGCCGCTGCGTCGGTATTCAGAACGAGAAACTGGTTCACCATGACATCATCGACGCCATTGAAAACATGAAGCGTCCGTTCAAAGGTGACTGGCTGGACTGCGCGAAAAAACTGTACTGATCGGCTCTGTTGCCCGGTGGCGGCAAGGTAAATGCAAAACGGTAACCCTTGGGTTACCGTTTTTTATGGTTGCTCCCTCTCCCGTGGGAGAGGGTTGGGGTGAGGGCATCAGGCCGCTCATTCACTTTTTTTATTCCTCCACGTTATAGCCAATCTTTTTTTATTCTTTAATCATCGGTTAGCTTTCTGGCACGCTGCATTCATCAAAACACTAAACAAGAGAGCCGGGCGATGAATAAATGGGGCGTGGGGTTAACATTATTGCTGGCATCGACCAGCGTTCTGGCAAAGGACATTCAGTTACTGAACGTGTCGTACGATCCGACGCGTGAACTGTACGACCAGTACAACAAAGCTTTTGCGGCGCACTGGAAACAGGAAACCGGCGATAACGTGGTGGTTCGCCAGTCTCACGGCGGTTCAGGTAAGCAGGCGACATCGGTGATCAACGGTATCGAAGCCGACGTGGTGACCCTGGCGCTGGCTTATGACGTGGATGCGATCGCGGAGCGTGGCCGTATCGACAAAAACTGGATCAAGCGCCTGCCGGACAACTCTGCGCCATACACCTCGACCATTGTCTTCCTGGTGCGCAAAGGCAACCCGAAACAGATTAAAGACTGGAACGACCTGATTAAGCCGGGCGTGTCTGTCATCACGCCGAACCCGAAAAGCTCCGGCGGCGCACGCTGGAACTACCTGGCGGCCTGGGGCTACGCCCTGCACCACAACAACGGTGACCAGGCTAAAGCGCAGGAATTCGTGAAAGCGCTGTTTAAAAATGTCGAAGTGCTGGACTCCGGCGCGCGCGGCGCAACTAACACCTTCGTCGAGCGCGGCATCGGCGACGTGCTGATTGCCTGGGAAAACGAAGCCCTGCTGGCGACCAACGAGCTGGGTAAAGACAAATTCGAGATCGTGACCCCGAGTGAATCCATCCTCGCTGAACCGACCGTCTCCGTAGTCGATAAGGTTGTTGATAAGAAAGGGACCAAAGCGGTGGCGGAAGCCTACCTGAAGTATCTTTACTCGCCGGAAGGTCAGGAAATTGCGGCGAAAAACTTCTATCGCCCGCGCGATGAGGCCGTCGCGAAGAAATACGAAAACGCATTCCCGAAACTGAAGCTGTTCACTATCGATGATGTTTTTGGCGGCTGGACCAAAGCGCAAAAAGAGCACTTCTCTAACGGCGGCACCTTCGACCAGATCAGCAAGCGCTAAGCGTTTTACAAAGAACGACACGGTAACCCGGTGTGAGAAATCCACCGGGTTTTTTATTTGGTCATCATTTTGCGTTACTCTTTTGCCTCTATTGAAAACAGGGAACGCGTTGTGAAAAAATTATCTTACTGATTCTGATCGTTATCGCCCTTGCCGCAGGCGGCGTGTACTGGATGAAAGCGGGTAATCCGAATGCGTTGCGCCATATCGTTCTCGACCAGTGTGTGCCCAACCAGCTGCATAACCGTAACCCGGCACCGTGTGCGGAGGTGATGCCGGATGCGGGCTACGTGGTGTTCAAGGACCGCAACGGACCGCTGCAATACCTGCTGATGCCCACGTACCGTATCAACGGCACCGAAAGCCCGCTGCTGACTGAGCCTCAGACACCGAATTTCTTCTGGCTGGCATGGCAGTCTCGTCATTTTATGAGCATGAAACGGGGAGCCGACGTGCCTGACAGCGCTATTTCGCTGACCATCAACTCCCCGACCGGGCGCACGCAGAACCATTTTCATATCCACATCTCCTGCCTGCGCCCGGACGTGCGCGAGAAGCTGAACGCGGCGCAGGGGCAAATCAGCACCCAGTGGCTACCGCTTCCGGGCGGGCTGGAAGGGCATGAGTACCTTGCCCGTCGGGTGACGGAGAACGAACTGGTGCAGCGCAGCCCGTTTATGATGCTGGCGGAAGAGCTGCCGGAAGCGCGCGACCATATGGGACGCTTCGCGCTGGCGATGGCGCAGCAGTCAGACGGCTCGTTTGTACTGCTGGCGACAGAGCGTAACCTGCTTACCTTTAACCGCGCGTCGGCTGAGGAATTGCAGGATCATCAATGCGATATCCTGAAGTGACCCCACCATAAATAGCGTTTACTCGCCCTGCCTGTCGCCGTAGACTTGCTGAAAAATTCTACAGGAGACAGGTATGTCGCTCTGGTTAACGCATCCTCTGCTGCTTCCCTCGCTGATCGTCGGCGTCACCATCGTGCTGTGGGCGACGTCGCTGTTGCCGGAATTTATCACCGCGCTGCTGTTCTTTACGGCGGCGATGACCGCCAGAATCGCCCCGCCGGAAGTGATCTTTGGCGGCTTCGCCTCGTCTGCCTTCTGGCTGGTGTTCAGCGGCTTTGTGCTGGGCGTGGCGATTCGGAAAACCGGCCTGGCGGACAGGGCCGCCCGGGCGCTGTCGGCAAAGCTTACCGACTCCTGGGTGCTGATGGTGGCAAGCGTTGTGCTGCTGAGCTATGCCCTGGCATTCGTGATGCCGTCGAACATGGGACGTATTGCGCTGCTGATGCCGATTGTCGCCGCGATGGCGAAGCGGGCCGGCATTCCTGATGGCTCGCGGGCCTGGTTTGGCCTGGCGCTGGCGGTCGGGTTTGGCACTTTCCAGCTCTCGGCCACTATTTTGCCCGCTAACGTGCCAAACCTGGTGATGAGCGGCGCGGCGGAGGGCTCATACGGTATCCACCTCAACTATGTCCCGTATCTGCTGCTGCACACGCCGGTGCTGGGTATTCTCAAAGGCCTGATTCTGATTGGCCTGATCTGCTGGCTGTTCCCCGGTAGCCCGAAACCAGCGAAGGATCTGACGCCGTCTGAACCGATGGGGCGTGACGAAAAACGACTCGCCTGGCTGCTGGCGGTGGTGTTGACGATGTGGGTAACGGAGAGCTGGCATGGCGTGGGCCCAGCGTGGACAGGGCTGGCGGCCTCGGTCATCGTTATGCTGCCGCGCATCGGATTTATCACCGGCGAGGAGTTCTCGGCGGGGGTGAATATGCGCACCTGTATTTACGTCGCGGGTATACTCGGGCTGGCCATTACGGTGACGCAGACCGGTATCGGTGCGGCCGTAGGCGAGGCGTTGCTCCATATCATGCCGCTGGATGCAGACCGCCCGTTTACCAGCTTCCTGGCGCTGACGGGGATCACCACGGCGCTCAACTTCATTATGACCGCCAACGGCGTTCCGGCGCTGTACACCACGCTGGCGCAGAGCTTCTCCGACGCGACCGGCTTCCCGCTGCTGTCGGTGATCATGATTCAGGTGCTGGGGTATTCCACGCCGCTGCTGCCGTATCAGGCGTCGCCGATTGTGGTGGCGATGGGCTTAGGGAAAGTGCCTGCGAAGGCGGGGATGCTGCTCTGCCTGGCGCTGGCGATTGCGACGTATCTGGTGCTGCTGCCGCTGGATTATTTGTGGTTTAGCGTATTAGGACGTTTGTAGTGGTTTTGTAGGGCGGGTTAGCGAAGCGCCACCCGCCCCAAAGGCAATTACGCCTGCTTAGCCGCTTCTGCCGCTTTAACGATCACCGCGAAAGCGTCTGCTTTCAGGGATGCGCCGCCAACCAGCGCGCCATCGATGTCTGGCTGGGTGAACAGCTCAGCTGCGTTTGATGCGTTAACGGAACCGCCGTACTGGATGATGACCTGCTCAGCCACTTTCGCGTCTGCTTTTGCAATGTGGTCACGGATGAACTTGTGCACCGCCTGTGCCTGCGCTGGAGTTGCAGATTTGCCGGTACCGATCGCCCAGACTGGCTCGTAAGCGATAACCGCGCCTTCGAACGCTGCCGCGCCCTGGGTTTTCAGCACAGCGTCGATCTGACGTGCGCACACTTCTTCGGTTTTACCCGCTTCGTTTTCTGCTTCGGTTTCACCGATGCACAGAACCGGGATCAGACCCTGCTCTTTCAGCACAGCGAATTTCTTCGCGATGAACTCGTCAGATTCTTTGTGGTAGGTGCGACGCTCAGAGTGGCCGATGATGATGTATTTCGCGCCAATGTCTTTCAGCATTTCAGCGGAGGTTTCACCGGTAAACGCGCCAGACAGGTTAACGTCAACGTTCTGCGCGCCCAGAATGATGTGGCTGCCGTCAGCGGCACGTTTAGCCAGATCCAGGTACATATCCGGCGGAGCGATAGCAACCGCGCAGCCGGTCACGCCAGCCAGCTCTTTACGCAGGTTAGCAACCAGTTCGTTTACCATGTGGCGGCTGCCGTTCAGTTTCCAGTTACCCATCACTAAAGGATGTCGCATTTCAATTCTCCACGCTCAATAAGCGAATTAAGGAATATGGCCACCCTTAAGGGCAGCATGGTCTGTGAATCAGTATAGAGATTTTCCCTCGAAAGGCTTTGCTTTTTGTCATTAATTCGCCCCCTCGAGTGCGTCTGATAGGGCCAGCTTAATCGGTTCAACCGCGAAGGTCAGCCCCTTTTCGCCGTTATCTGCGACGACATAGCGAACGGCACCTTCCGTATCGGCGTAATAGCGTTTGTTTTTCCCGGCGGTAAGCAGTTTTTGCAGCTTTTGCTGGCTTTGCGCTTTCGTGAAGGTGGGGGTAAAGGCGCGCAGAATAGCGCTCATATACTCCAGCGCTTTCGCTTTCGCCGCTTTCTGCTCTGGGCCCTGAATCGGCAGCCAGGTGATCTGCATGCTTTTGATTTTTAACGTTCCGCGCTCAAGGGCAGTGGAAGCATATAGATTCTCGTTAATTTTGCTGGCAGCGCGGGTCAGGGTTGGCGTATCGCGGGCACCATCAATCGCACGGAACTCCCCCAGCGCAAGCGAGGGGTTTTCTTTATTGAAGGCTTCGCGGAACTGGCTGATAGATTGATCGAAAGAGGGGGCGCCCGCCAGAAGGTAGGGGGCGGTGACCGGGGAAGCCGGTTCCGCGGCGTGCAGAGAAAAACTGGCGCTCAGCATCGCTAAACACAAATAAAGAGAGTGTGCCGAACTTTTCATCAACATTGCCCCTGGCCGTTATTGCCCATGATTAAAACGATATCTGGTCGGCTTGTCAAAAGGTCACAACTCCAGGGTAAAATGCGGGCTAAACAATAATAAGGAACCTTACATGACCATACAGCAGTGGTTGTTTTCATTCAAAGGGCGTATTGGACGCCGTGACTTCTGGATCTGGATGGCAGCGTGGGTTGTCGCCATGCTGCTTCTGTTTTTTGTTGCCTATAACGCCTGGCTGAGCACGCAAACTGCGGCTTTTGCGCTGGTCTGTTTACTGTGGCCAACCGCCGCCGTGGTGGTGAAACGTCTGCACGATCGCGGTCGCTCCGGCGCTTGGGCTTTTCTGATTATTCTGGCGTGGATGCTGGTGGCGGGGAACTGGTCAATGCTGCCCTCCATCCTCCCGTGGGTGGTGGGCAGACTGCTGCCGACGGTTATCTTTGTGATGATGGTTGTCGAACTGGGCGCGTTTATCGGCACCCAGAGCGAGAACAAATACGGAAAAGATACCCTTGAGGTGAAGTACCGCTGATCACCAGTAGTGTTCGGCGGTCATATGGCCCGGTCGGCGGCGAAGGTGTTTCGTCATCTGCCGGGTATCCTTCAGCAGTTGCTGCGTATCGCGCACCATTTGCGGGTTACCGCACAGCATCACGTGGCTGGTTTCGGTATTCATCGGTAAACCCACCGCCTCTTCCAGCGCGCCGCTTTCAATCAACGCCGGAACGCGACCGGTTAACGAGCCAGCTGCGGTTTCGCGGCTGACCACCGTCTGAATTTTTAACTTCCCGCCATATCGCTGTTCCAGCGCCTGCATCTGCGGCAAATAGCTCAGGTCTGCGGCGTAGCGCGCGGCGTGGACCAGCACGATATTCTTAAAGCGCTCCAGATCTTTGCCGTACTCCAGGATAGAGAGATACGGGCCGATGGCCGTGCCGGTCGCCAGCATCCAGAGCGTGTCACAGTCGGGGATTTCATCCAGCACGAAGAACCCCGCCGCGTCGGAGACAATCTGCACCTCATCGCCCGGTTTCAGCGCGGCGAGGCGCGGGCTGAGCTTACCGTCCGGGACGGTGACCAGATAGAACTCGAGATCCGGGTTATCAGGCGCGTTAACGTAAGAGTAGGCGCGCTGTACGCGTTCACCGTCGATATCCAGCCCGAGCTTGGCAAACTGCCCGGCGGTAAACGGATGAACGGGAGCGTGCAGCGTGAGGCTAAATAGCGCATCGGTCCAGAACTGTACCTTTGTGACTTTACCTGTTACCCAGTCCGCCATGATCTTCTCCTGTGCTGTTTCTCTCTTCTATCTTCCGTACTTGTGGGAAACATTTCCAGCCCATTCGGGCCGGAAAGCTCTATCGATCAAACGGTTTTACAGAATGTGCGTCTGTACGTCCGGGTCTTTGCGGTCGAGATAATGAATGGACTGAATGCGGCGAATGGTGCGGGATTTGCCGCGGATCAGCAGGGTTTCAGTGGTGGCCATGTTTCCCTTGCGGGTGATGCCATCCAGCAGATCGCCTTTGGTGATGCCGGTTGCGGAGAAGACCACGTTATCGCTGCGAGCCATCTCGTTCAGCGCGAGCACTTTATTGGCCTCGATGCCCATCGCCGCACAGCGCGCCAGTTCGTCTTCACCAATGCGAAGGTTCTCGTCGCTGTCGCCTTTGACCTCATGGCGTGGCAGCAGACGCGCCTGCATATCGCCGTCCAGCGCGCGGATCACTGCCGCAGAGACCACACCTTCCGGCGCGCCGCCGATGCCGTAAAGCACGTCGACCTCGCTGTCCGGCATGCAGGTCAGAATAGAGGCGGCAACGTCGCCATCAGGAATGGCAAATACGCGCACGCCGAGTGCTTGCAGATAAGCGATGGTGGCGTCGTGGCGCGGTTTCGCCAGGATGGTCACGGTGAGTTCGTTGAGCGGTTTACCCAGCGCCGCTGCGATATTGCGCAGGTTGGCATCCAGCGGCAGGCTAAGGTCGATAGCGCCTTTAGCACCAGGACCGACAATCAGCTTTTCCATGTACATATCTGGCGCGTTGAGGAAGCAGCCCTTATCGCCCACCGCCAGCACCGCCAGCGCGTTGGCCTGGCCCATCGCCGTCATGCGCGTGCCTTCGATCGGGTCGACCGCGATATCCACCGCATCGCCTTTGCCCGTCCCGACTTTTTCACCGATGTAGAGCATCGGGGCTTCGTCGATTTCGCCTTCGCCAATGACGATAGTGCCATCGATATTGACCTGATTAAGCACAATGCGCATGGCGTGGACGGCTGCGCCGTCTGCGGTATTTTTGTCGCCACGGCCCAGCCACTTGTAGCCTGCGAGGGCGGCAGCTTCGGTGACGCGGGAAAACTCGATAGCAAGTTCACGTTTCATGAGGTACTCGTACAATCAAAAGGAATTGCACGAAGTTTATCACAGAGTGGGGAGGGGGAGGGGTGGTGCAGTCTGAGCCCCTCACCCCGGCCCTCTCCCCAAAGGGGAGAGGGTGTTTTAAGTCCCCTCGCCCCTTTGGGGAGAGGGTTAGGGTGAGGGGTGAGTCTGTCTTACTCGTCGTGCTCTTCCCATGCCAGGGCACGTTTCACCGCTTTCTTCCAGCCGCTGTAGCGGTAGTTGCGCTCGGTGGTTTCGATGCCTGGACGGAATTCGCGTTCGATCACCGCTTTTTCCTGAAGCTCGTCAAGGTTTTGCCAGAAGCCAACCGCCAGACCTGCCAGATACGCCGCGCCCAGCGCCGTTACTTCTCGCACCTCAGGACGTTCAACGCGGGTACCCAGAATGTCGGACTGGAACTGCATCAGGAAGTTGTTGGCTACCGCACCGCCGTCCACGCGCAGGGCGTGCAGACGAATGCCGGAGTCCGCCTGCATCGCTTCCAGCACGTCGCGCGTCTGGTAGGCGATGGATTCCAGGGTCGCACGAATAATGTGGTTAGAGTTCACACCGCGCGTCAGGCCGAAAATCGCGCCGCGGGCGTACGGATCCCAGTACGGTGCGCCCAGACCGGTAAACGCTGGCACCACGTATACGCCGTTGGTGTCTTTCACTTTGGTCGCGAAGTATTCGGAGTCAAACGCATCGCTGATCAGCTTCATCTCGTCGCGCAGCCACTGAATGGAGGCACCCGCCATGAATACCGCCCCTTCCAGGGCATAGTTCACTTCACCGCGTGGGCCGCAGGCGATGGTGGTCAGCAGACCGTTTTCTGATTTCACCGCTTTCTCGCCGGTGTTCATGAGCATAAAGCAGCCGGTGCCGTAAGTGTTCTTCGCCATCCCTTCCTTGACGCACAGCTGGCCGAACAGCGCCGCCTGCTGGTCACCGGCAATACCGGCGATAGGAATACGGGTGCCGCCTTTACCGCCGATGTTGGTCTGGCCGTATACTTCTGAAGATTTGCGCACGTCTGGCAGCATCGCACGCGGAATGTCCAGCGCGTCCAGCATCTTGTCATCCCACTCCAGGGTGTTGATGTTGAACAGCATGGTGCGCGAGGCGTTGGTGTAGTCGGTGACGTGAACGCGTCCCTGAGTCATCTTCCAGATAAGCCAGGTATCGACGGTGCCAAACAGCAGCTCGCCGCGTCGTGCACGCTCGCGTGAACCTTCCACGTGATCGAGGATCCACTTCACTTTGGTGCCGGAGAAATAGGGGTCAATGACCAGACCGGTTGTACTGCGCACGTACTCTTCCATTCCGTCGCGCTTCAGTTTTTCGCAGATCTCTGAGGTGCGGCGGCACTGCCAGACAATGGCGTTGTAGATGGGCTTACCGGTTTCGCGCTCCCAGACAACGGTGGTTTCACGCTGGTTGGTGATACCGATAGCGGCAATCTCGTCAGAACTGATGTCGGCTTTCGCCAGCACTTCCACCAGCGTGGAGCTTTGTGACGCCCAGATCTCCATCGGGTCGTGTTCAACCCAGCCTGGACGCGGATAGATTTGCTCAAATTCGCGTTGAGACACGCTGACAATGTTCGCGTCATGATCCATTACGACAGCGCGGGAGCTGGTAGTGCCCTGGTCGAGCGCAACGATATATTTTTTTTCGGTCATGGTATGTGTCCCGTAGTCAGATTACAGCGAAGCTTTTTGTTGTGTGGTGGAAGTCGACTCTTTTTCCTCTTCCACACAGGTGTCGCACGGTAAGTGGCGACCAATTAATTTGCGATAGCCGAATGCGCCCAGCGCCGCCCCTACGATTGGCCCGAACAGCGGAACCAGGAAGTAAGGAATGTCTTTGCCGCCGGTAAAGGCGACATCGCCCCATCCTGCAAAGAAGGCGAAGGTTTTTGGACCCAGGTCACGCGCCGGATTCATCGCAAAGCCGGTCAGCGGACCCATGGATGCGCCAATTACCGCAATCAGAAGGCCAATCAAAAGTGGTGCCAGCGGGCCGCGCGGAATGCCGTTTCCGTCGTCGCCCAGCGCCATAATGACGCCCATCAGAATAGCGGTAATCACCATTTCAACTGCGAACGCCTGCACAAAATTAATATGCGGATTCGGATACGTTGAGAAAATGCCTGCCAGATCCAGACTTTCGACACTGCCACGCACCATATGATGCGTCTGTTCGAAGTCGGTGAAAAGATTGTAATAAAGCCCGTAAACTAACGCCGCTGCGCAAAAGGCGCCGGCAAATTGTGAAATGATGAAAGGGACAACTTTGCGTCCGTCAAAGCACGCGAATAGCCACAACGCGATGGTCACCGCCGGGTTAAGATGTGCGCCGGAAACCCCTGCGGTCAGGTAGATGGCCATCGCCACGCCCAAACCCCAGATAATACTGATTTCCCACTGACCAAAACTGGCACCTGCCACTTTCAGTGCAGCGACACAGCCTACTCCGAAGAATATCAACAACCCGGTACCCAGGAACTCGGCAATGCACTGGCCTTTTAAGGTTGATGTCTGACTCATAATCGGAATCCTGCAAAAGAGTAATGTTTATTGTTTGCGTGACCGCCCGTGACAGCCACGATGCCCTGTAGACATAGTGTTAATTTATCGTTAACGAGCACAAACGAGAAATATCGAAATCAAAATGTGTGGTCTGTGTCAATAAAATGAGCGTTTTCGCGCCATAAAGCGCGTTTTTGCATCAACGGTATAATGTGAGCTGAATCATTTCATTAACTAAAGAGTTAACAATTTAGGGGTATATACCGCGAACGCACCAGGACCAGACCTAAAAGTGTTGCAAACCGCGATCTGCGCGGTGTGTCGCTGGACACAGAGCGCCGCGCTCCATACAATCGACGGTATATGTCGTGCGCGTTTACGTTAAAGCGTCGCCTTGCAATTCAGGAGAGGTAGCATCATGTCTTTAGAAGTGTTTGAGAAACTGGAATCGAAAGTACAGCAGGCGATCGACACCATCACCCTGCTGCAGATGGAAATTGAAGAGCTGAAAGAGAAAAACAACTCCCTGTCCCAGGAAGTTCAGAATGCTCAGCACAGCCGTGAAGAACTGGAGCGCGAAAACAACCAGCTGCGCGAACAGCAGAACGGCTGGCAGGATCGCCTGCAGGCACTGCTGGGACGTATGGAAGAAGTTTAATTCCGGTGGGGTTAACTGATTAGGCCGGGTAAGGCGAAGCCGCCACCCGGCTTTTTTATGGTTATTGCTCACGGATTTCAACCATAAAAAAGGCCGCCAGAGGCGGCCTTAACGCTACTTGTCCTGCGCTGTCGTAGCAAAAGCAACAAACCCAACAGGTTCATCGCTCTTTACAACGAGTACGCTGGCGACAATGAACGCGATACATAAATCGCGTTTCATTATGCGGTCCCTGCTGCTTACCGCTCCACCGTTCACCACCGGTGATAAGTCGGTGGACACAAGCCCGGTTAAAGGTTGCTTTACGGTTGTGAATACACCTTTCCCTGGACCGGCGCCCATTTGCGAGATGGCGGAAAGGGACACAGCATCATAATGAGCAACAGCTGCGGAGTTAAGGTTCCCACACATAATTAGGAATTCATAAAGGGTCGACAGGGGTTACCTGAGGAATGAATCAGGGTAAGATAAAAATCCTGGTTAAAGGTTGCAATATCACCCAACGGACCGCGAATCCCGAGGGACAAAAAAACCGCCACATTGCTGTTGGCGGTTTTTTTATGCATCTCGCTTACCGATTAACTACTCAATATCCAGCGCATCCTCAGAAAGGATAATGCCGGTATTGTCAGCATAAAGGTGGTCGCCCGAGAAGAAGGTCACGCCGCCGAAGTTAACGCGCACGTCGCTTTCGCCGATGCCGTCGCCCGCTGCGCCTACCGGTATGGCCGCGATGGCCTGAATCCCGATATCCATGTCTTCGAGATCGTCCACCTGACGCACGGAACCGTACACCACAATGCCTTCCCACTCGTTCTGGACGGCAATTCCCGCCAGTTCAGCATCAATCAATGCACGGCGCACGGAACCGCCGCCGTCGACCACCAGAACGCGGCCACGGCCGTTCTCTTCGAGCAGATCGTACAGCAACCCGTTGTCCTCGAAACATTTCACCGTGATGATTTGTCCGCCAAACGACGACCGTCCACCAAAGTTGGAGAACAGGGGTTCAACGACGTTGACATCTTCCTGGTAGATGTCACAAAGCTCGGAGGTATCGTATTTCATAGGTTTAACGCTCTGTTGCTGCGAATGTGTTCAGTATATCGTGCGAAATGCCTTGTTGGCAAAATCATCAATTGTTAATTGATATTTGTCAGCTAACTCAGCGTCTGGCTTAAGACAATCCCGATGACGAACAGCAGGTTAGTCAGCAACGCGCCTTTTACCGTGCGCTCCAGCATCGGCGGCATAGCAGCCGGGCTGAGTTCACGCATGACATAGCGGGCCTGCTTGACCAGCAGCGGTGCGGCGAGCACAAACAGCCAGCCCCACAGGCTGTGCAGAGAGATCAGATTGAACAGCGCCAGGCAGACCAGCGCGCCGATGAGCAGGCAGGCGTGATAGCGGCGGGCATTCACCGGGCCCAGACGCACGGCCAGCGTGTTCTTACCGTTCTCACGGTCGCTGTCGATGTCGCGCAGGTTATTGATATTCAGCACCGCCGTCGCCAGCAGACCGCAGGCGGTCGCGGGCAGGAACAGGGCGGGGATCACCGTATGCGCCTGCAAGTACCAGCTTCCCATGACGCTCAGCCAGCCGAAGAACACCAGTACGGAGATGTCGCCCAGACCAATATACCCGTAAGGACGCGTCCCGACGGTATAGGTAATTGCTGCAATAATGGCGAGCAAGCCCAGCACCAGGAAGCCAATGAAATCGCTGGTGGTTTTCGAGGCGACCGTCACCAGCGCCAGGCCGGACAGGCAAATCAACACCACGGTGATAATCAGCGCCCGCTTCATCTGTGCCTGGGAAATCACCCCTTTTTGCATCCCGCGCAGCGGCCCGATACGATCAGGTTTATCGCTGCCTTTTACCGCATCGCCGTAATCATTGGCGAGATTAGAGAGGATTTGCAGTAGCCCGGCGGTGACAAGCGCCAGACCAGCCACCAGGGGATCGAAATGCCCCTGCCACCAGGCAAGTGCGGTACCGACGATAATGGCGGCAAAAGCCAGAGGAAGCGTTTTTGGACGCAGACTTTCGAGCCACGCCTGCGTACGGCTGATATCAGTCATAGTTATTTAGCCAATAAAAATGGGGGCCATAGCCCCCATCAACAGTGATGAAAATGCATTGAACGCGATTATAGAATAAAACGGCTCAGATCTTCATCTGCCACTAACGCATCCAGGTGTTTGCCCACATACTCTGCGTCAATGGTAATGGTTTGACCGTTAAGGTCGCTCGCATCGTAAGAGATATCTTCCACCAGGCGTTCCAGCACGGTGTGCAGACGACGCGCACCGATGTTTTCGGTGGTTTCGTTGACCTGCCATGCGGCCTGAGCGATGCGTTTTATCCCATCGTCGGTGAACTCGATATTCACGCCTTCGGTCGCCATCAACGCTTTGTACTGTACGGTCACAGAAGCGTTTGGCTCAGTCAGGATACGTTCGAAATCTTCAGTGGTCAGCGCCTGCAGCTCAACGCGGATTGGCAGACGACCCTGCAGTTCCGGAATGAGATCGGATGGGCTGGCAACCTGAAACGCACCTGACGCGATAAACAGAATGTGGTCAGTTTTCACCATGCCGTGCTTGGTAGAGACGGTGCAACCTTCCACCAGCGGCAGCAGGTCGCGCTGAACGCCTTCGCGGGAAACATCCGGGCCGGAGCTGTTGCCGCCGCGCTTACAGATTTTGTCGATTTCGTCGATAAACACGATACCGTGCTGCTCAACCGCGTCGATAGCGTCCTGTTTCAGCTCTTCCGGGTTAACCAGCTTCGCGGCTTCTTCTTCAATCAGCAGCTTCATCGCGTCTTTGATTTTCAGCTTACGCGCTTTCTGCTTCTGCCCGCCCAGGTTCTGGAACATGGACTGCAACTGGCTGGTCATCTCTTCCATGCCCGGAGGGGCCATGATTTCAACGCCCATTGGCGCGGCAGCGAGATCGATCTCAATCTCTTTGTCGTCCAGCTCGCCTTCACGCAGTTTTTTGCGGAATGCCTGACGCGCAGCAGAAGGTTCAGGCTGCTGTTCAGCCTGTCCCCAGTTATTTTTTGCCGGTGGGATCAGCACGTCGAGAATACGCTCTTCGGCCATCTCTTCGGCGCGATAGCGGTTTTTCTCAATCGCCTGGACACGCACCATCTTAATCGCTGAATCGGTCAGATCGCGGATGATGGAGTCCACTTCTTTACCCACATAGCCCACTTCGGTGAACTTGGTGGCTTCAACTTTGATGAACGGCGCGTTGGCCAGTTTGGCCAGACGACGAGCGATTTCGGTTTTACCCACCCCGGTCGGGCCGATCATCAGAATATTTTTTGGCGTCACTTCATGGCGGAGCTCTTCGTCGAGCTGCATGCGACGCCAGCGGTTACGTAGTGCGATAGCCACGGAGCGCTTGGCGTTGTCCTGGCCGATAATGTGTTTGTTCAGTTCGCTGACAATTTCGCGTGGGGTCATTTCAGACATGGGCGATCCTTACGCTTTGGAGGTCAATTCTTCGATGGTGTGATTGTGGTTGGTATAGATGCAGATATCACCTGCAATATCCAACGCTTTCACCGCGATATCGCGCGCGTTCATGTCGGTATTTTCCAACAGCGCACGGGCTGCGGCCTGGGCGTACGGGCCGCCAGAGCCGATGGCAATCAGGTCGTTTTCAGGCTGAACCACGTCGCCGTTACCGGTGATGATCAGCGAGGCGTTTTCGTCAGCCACGGCCAGCAGCGCTTCGAGCTTGCGCAGCATGCGGTCGGTACGCCAGTCTTTTGCCAGCTCAACGGCGGCTTTCACCAGATGACCCTGATGCATTTCCAGTTTGCGTTCAAACAGTTCAAACAGCGTGAAGGCATCAGCCGTGCCGCCTGCGAAACCGGCGATCACTTTGTCGTTATAAAGACGACGTACTTTCTTCACGTTGCCTTTCATGACGGTATTACCCAGCGTGGCCTGGCCATCACCGGCAATTACCACCTGGCCGTTACGGCGTACACTTACTATTGTTGTCACGAGCAGACCCCCTGGTTACAGATTCGGGAAACAGAAGCCCTGAGCCTGTGCTCAGGGCTGAATTAAATGATAGATGGGGGGGATTTTGGGGGTTTCAACCCCCGGAGGCGAGTCGAATGCAGTTTGTGTGGCCAGCCACTTTCAAACGGGAAATGGTGCCGTCTGCGTTTTCTTTGCCTTTGACCGGTCCAATCACCACGCGATTCCAGCCGTTATTGGTGGTAATGCGTGAGTCAAATCCTTCAAATGCCAGCTGAGCTCGCACCGTTTCTGCCTGTTCGGCGCCTTTAAACGAACCGCACTGAACCATCCAGCGGCGTTCATCTTTTTTCTCAGCCGTCTGCTTTGGTGCCTCGGTCTCTTTAGTGACCGGCGCAGCCTGCTGCGTTTTTGGCTGTTGCGCAGTGGTATGTGCAGGCGTCTGCAACAGATCCTGATACGGCTGTGCTGTTTGCTTCTGCGGCTGGGCTTTCGGCTGCTGCTGAACAGGCTGCGTTTGTACAGTACGCGTCTGCTGCTGCGGTTGTGTACGCGGCTGTTGTACCGGCTGCGTCTGCGTCCACTGCTGCTGTTGCGTTTGCTGCTGTGCCTGACGCTGGCGCTGCAACGTTTGCTGACGCTGCGCCGGGGTTTGTTCGTTCCACGGTACTTCGTTCAACTGCGTAGGCTGCTGGCGCATGTCCGCCTGCATCTGAGCGAGCAACTGGCGCTGTTCGTCCGTCAGCTGATCGGCATTCTTCACTTCACCCCCGGCAGAAGGCTCGGTAGGCGCACGTACGCCAGGCTGGCGGCTTTCCAGCTCTTTAATGTAGCGCCAGCGCTCTTCAGGCTTCGGAGGAAGGCCGTTGCCGACGACCTTGTTACCCTGAAGGGCTTCAGACTCTTCTTTTTTATGATGCGTAATGAAGTAAAGGCCGCCAATAAAGGCCACCAGCACAGCCGCAGCAATGGCGACCATGGCTGGGGAGACAGCAGACAGGCTACGTTGCTTGCTTTTTGAACTACTCTTTTTGCGTCGCGAAGGTGCCGGCTGGCCGCGACGTACATAATCTCGTTGTGCCACTATCGTTTCGCTGTATTTATTCGTTCGTCAGCCCGCCATGTTACTTAAGCGACGGGGCTTTGACCAGATAAGGGTGTCGAAAGGTATTTACTTTAAGTTAATGCCTGGGTAGAGCCGCGCACAATCAGCTCACAATCCAGTAGTCGTGACCCACTGCTAACTGTTTGACCGTGCAGCTGATCCAGCAAAAGCAGCATCGCTTCCCGGCCAATGTCATACCGCGGCTGCGAAACAGTCGAAAGCGGCGGATCGCAAAACTCCGAAAGCGAAATATTATCAAAACCGATTATCGACAGGTCCTTTGGCACGCGCAGGCCGTGACGTTTGGCGTAGGATAACGCCCCCAGCGCCATCACGTCGCTGTGGCAGAAGACCGCGGTAGGCGGTTCTGGCAAGGCAAGCAATTTTTCCAGCGCCTGCCCGCCCGCTTCAAAGGTGAAATCACCGCGCGCAATGTAGTGCGGATCGACAACAGCCCCGGTACGGCGAAGCGCCTGAACGTAGCCCTGCAACCGGTAATGACACAGCGGCATCTCTTCTGGTCCGGCAATACAACCGATACGCTTATGCCCCAGCTCCTGAAGATAGTTCACGGCGTTGAACGCGGCGGTGAGGTTATCGATATGAACGGTCGGCAGCTCCAGCTCCGGCGCGAATTCGTTCGCCATGACCATTGGTGGTAAATTGCGCTGTTCTTCAATGCTGGCATCAAACGGCAGGCGTGAGCCAAGCAGCAGCATGCCATCAATCTGCTTGGTGATGATCAGGTCGATGAACGTTTTTTCCTGCTGGTTCTGGTGGGCACAATCACCAATCAGCACCAGATAGCCCTGGGCGGCGGCCGTGACTTCAATGCCGCGGATGATTTCGCTGAAGAAGGGATCGCAGATGTCCGGCACGATCACCAGGATGGTGCGGGATTCGTTGCGTTTAACGTTGCGCCCCATGGCTTGCGGGAAATAACCGACCTCAAGCGCCGCCTTTTCAACCCGGTTTCGGGTCGCCTGGGAGACTTTGTCAGGGTTCATCAATGCGCGGGACACGGTTGCTGTTGAAACTTGTGCTTTCTCGGCAACGTCTTTCATGGTCGCCGAGGCAACCTCTTTCCTGGACTTCAACGTCTTCTCCTCGCCTGAACACCGAACTGCGGACCGCACCATTTTTACAGATAGTTAATGGAATCGGTTACAGAATTTTCATAAAAAGTGTGAGGCGCATTAAATTTTTCGATCCGTCTTCAGCCTTCAATCGGATCGACGTCCAGAACCCACTTCACTTTTCGCGCTTCCGGCAGGGTATTAATCAGCGCCAGCGTGCCGCTGACGATCTGCTGTAAACGGATACGCGAAGGGTGCTGAAGTAAGAGTTGCCAGCGGAAACGGCCACCGCGTTTCGGGGCGAGCGCGGGTACCGGGCCTAAAATCCACAGCTGATTATCCACCAGTGGGCTGGCCTGCAGGAGATTTCTCAGCTGTTGCAGGAATAGCGGCGCCTGCTGGTTGTTATGATCTTCCGCACGGATGATGACGTGGCTGGTCCACGGAGGAAGCTGCATCGTCTGACGTTCGGCCAGCGCCTGGTCGGCGAAGGCGTCATAGCCTTTGTGCAGCAGCGTTTGCAGCAGCGGGTGCTCAGGATGGTGCGTTTGCAGCACTACTTCGCCCTGCTTACCCGCTCGACCGGCGCGACCAGCAACCTGGGTATAAAGCTGTGCGAAACGCTCGGCGGAGCGAAAATCCGCGGAGAACAGCGCGCCGTCGACGTCCAGCAGGGCGACCAGCGTCACGTCCGGGAAGTGGTGCCCTTTCGCCAACATCTGTGTGCCAATCAGGATGCGCGCGCCGCCGCGATGCACTTCCGCCAGCTGCTGCTCCAGCGCCCCTTTACGGCTGGTGGTATCCCTGTCGATACGGGAGATGGGCACGTCCGGGAAGAAGGGCGCGAGCGCCTGTTCGAGCTGCTCCGTCCCCAGACCCACCGGCACGATGTGCGTTGAGCCGCAGGACGGGCACTGACGGGGTACCGGACGCTGGCTGTCGCAGTGGTGGCAGCGTAAATGGCGCTGAGCCTGGTGGAAGGTGTAGTAGTGATCGCAGCGCGGGCACTCGGCAATCCAGCCGCAGTCGTGGCACAGCAACGCAGGCGCGAAGCCGCGGCGGTTCAGAAACAGGATCACCTGGTTGCCCGCCTGCAAATGTTGGCGCATGCGGCTAATCAGCGCAGGCGCTAACCCGGCCTGCACCTGCTGGCCTTTCAGATCCAGCACATGCTGAATGGCCGGACGGGCATTCCCCGCGCGGCGCGTCAGGCGCAGCATGTGGTATTTACGCTGGCGAACGTTGTGCAGCGTTTCAAGCGCGGGGGTGGCGGACCCCAGAATAATGGGGATTTGCTCGCTGTGGGCGCGGTACACGGCTAAGTCGCGGGCGTGATAGCGCCAGCCTTCCTGCTGTTTATAGGAGCTGTCATGCTCTTCATCGATCACGATAACGCCGAGATTTTTAAACGGCGTAAAGAGTGAGGAACGGGTGCCAATCACAATCGCCGCTTCGCCGTTTTTCGCTTTCAGCCAGGCGCTGAGGCGCTCGCTGTCGTTCAGGCCGGAGTGCAGAACCTCAACGGGCGCATTAAAGCGTTCACGGAAACGGGCGATGGTTTGCGGCGTCAGGCCGATTTCCGGCACCATTACCAGCGCCTGTTTGCCCTGTGCGAGCACATTTTCCAGTACGCTCAGATACACTTCGGTTTTACCGGAGCCGGTGACGCCCGCCAGCAGCCAGGCGGAGAAACGATCGGCGGCGCTGTGAATCGCGCCCACGGCGGTGGCCTGCTCGGTATTCAGACGCAGGCGATCGCCCGAGACGGAAAAGCCGTCGCGCCAGTCGTGAAGGGCAGGTGCTTCGCTGGCCAGCTCGCTCAGCCCTTTCTTCCTTAATGCCTGCAACGCGGTTTCGCTCACCTCGAGCTCGTCGACCTGATGGCGCCAGATTTTCCCCTGGCGTAGCGCGGCCAACGCCTGCTGTTGTTTTTGCGAGCGCTTCAGGCTGTTAATGTCGACCGCCTGACCCTGCTCGGTGGCAAACCAGTACCACATTGGCGCATGGCTGGCGCGCTTACCCTGACGCAGCATAATCGGCAGGGCGTGGAACAATACGTCGCCAATAGGATGGTGATAATAATCTGCCGCCCACAGCAGCAGTCGCCAGGTGCTTTGAGAGTAAACAGGTTCATCGTCCAGCACTTCAACGATCGATTTCAGCTCGGTAAGCGGCAGCTCGCTTTTATCGCTGACGGAGACGACGATCCCCACGCGCTGCTGTTTACCGAACGGCACGGTCACGCGACAGCCCGCTTTGGCGCTCATGCTGTCGGGCAGCAGGTAGTCAAAGGTGCGGGGAAGCGGAACGGGCAGGGCAACGTGAGCGACGGGCATCGAATCTTCCTGACTTGAAAAGTGGCGCGTTAGTATACACATTAGTGAAAGCGGCGTGCGGATCAGTTTGCATACGTTGGTTAAATTCTGTATGATTCGCCGCCTTTGGTGTACTTTACGCCAAAGAACTTACATTCAACATCGCGTGGTGTCTGGCGTTAGGGCTGGAAGAGCGACGCGGCCTTAACTGAGGTTCTCCCATGAAAAAAGATATTCACCCGAAATACGAAATGATTACTGCAAACTGCTCTTGCGGTAACTCTATCCAGATCCGCTCTACCGTGGGTCACGATCTGAACCTGGACGTGTGCGGCAAATGCCACCCGTTCTACACTGGTAAGCAGCGTGATGTTGCAACCGGTGGCCGTGTTGACCGCTTCAACAAGCGTTTCAGCATCCCGGGCGCTAAATAAGTTTCCCGAAAAAAAGGCACCGCAAGGTGCCTTTTTTGTATCCGCTTATCAGTATTCCCACGTATCCGGGTCGATACCCAGTTCACGCATGATCACCTTCGCCTCTTCTGGAATTTCGTCACTGCGCTCTTTGCGCAGATCGTCATCGTTCGGCAACGGTTGGCCGGTAAACGCATGCAGGAACGCTTCGCACAGCAGTTCGCTGTTAGTGGCGTGACGCAGGTTGTTCACCTGACGACGCGTACGTTCATCGGTGAGGATCTTCAACACCTTCAGAGGAATGGACACCGTGATTTTCTTGACTTGCTCACTCTTCTTACCGTGCTCAGCGTATGGGCTGATATATTCGCCGCTCCATTCAGCCATGAGATACCTTTAATCCTCTCAGTCATTAATCTAAAGGTGCAAAACCGGTAACCATCAGTTTTGAACCGTAATCTTGCGTAGTTTACCGTAGAGACGATACCGAGGCACGGATATTGCCGCTGTAGCGTGTCCTAAAGCATATAATTTTAACGGCTATTTGCGCATTGCTCAATCTATACGCAAAGAAGTTTAGATGTCCAGATGTATTGACGTCCATACTTTCAATGTTTACTCTGGTGCCTGACTTTTCACCTCATTCGCCAGGAAGCCTCACCATGACGCGTAAACAGGCCACCATCGCAGTGCGTAGCGGATTGAATGATGACGAGCAGTACGGCTGCGTTGTCCCGCCAATTCATCTCTCCAGCACCTATAATTTCACCGGATTTAATGAACCTCGCGCGCATGACTACTCGCGTCGCGGCAATCCTACGCGTGACGTTACCCAGCGCGCGCTGGCGGAACTGGAAGGCGGCGCAGGGGCGGTATTAACCAATACCGGCATGTCTGCCATTCACCTGGTAACCACGGTGTTCCTGAAACCTGGCGATCTGCTGGTGGCGCCGCACGACTGCTACGGCGGCAGCTATCGTCTGTTTGATAGCCTGGCGAAACGTGGCTGCTACCGCGTGTTGTTTGTCGATCAAAACGACGAACAGGCGCTGAAACAGGCGTTAGCCGAACAGCCGAAGCTGGTTCTGGTGGAAAGTCCAAGCAATCCATTGTTGCGCGTAGTCGATATTGCGAAAATTTGTCAGCTCGCAAGGGATGCGGGAGCGATAAGTGTAGTGGATAATACGTTCCTCAGTCCGGCCCTTCAGAACCCACTGGCACTGGGTGCCGATCTGGTGTTGCATTCATGCACGAAATATCTGAACGGCCATTCTGACGTGGTAGCGGGTGTGGTGATTGCCAAAGATCCTGATGTTGTCACTGAACTGGCATGGTGGGCCAATAACATTGGCGTCACCGCGGGCGCGTTCGACAGCTATTTGCTGCTGCGCGGTATCCGCACCCTGTCACCGCGTATGGACGTGGCGCAGCGTAATGCCCAGGCGATCGTGGATTTCCTGAAAACCCAGCCGCTGGTGAAGAAGCTTTATCACCCGTCGCTGCCGGAAAACCAGGGGCACGAGATTGCCGCGCGCCAACAGAAAGGATTTGGCGCGATGTTAAGTTTTGAACTGGACGGTGACGAGCAAACGCTGCGTCGCTTCCTGAGCGGGTTGTCATTGTTTACGCTGGCGGAATCCTTAGGGGGAGTTGAAAGCTTGATCTCCCACGCCGCAACCATGACGCACGCAGGTATGGCACCCGAAGCACGTGCCGCCGCCGGGATTTCCGAGACGCTGCTGCGTATCTCGACCGGTATTGAAGATTCTGAAGATTTAATTGCCGATCTGGAAAATGGCTTCCGGGTCGCAGCCAAGGGGTAATCATGAGTGTGATAGCGCAGGCAGGGGCGAAGGGTCGTCAGCTGCACAAGTTTGGTGGTAGTAGTCTTGCTGATGTGAAATGTTATCTGCGTGTCGCAGGGATCATGACCGAGTATTCACAGCCGGGGGACATGATGGTTGTCTCTGCGGCGGGCAGCACCACCAACCAGCTGATTAGCTGGCTGAAACTGAGCCAGACCGATCGCCTCTCTGCGCATCAGGTGCAACAGTCCTTACGTCGTTACCAGAGCGAACTGATTGCCGGTTTGCTGCCTGCGGACGTGGCGGACGGACTGATAAGCGCCTTTACTCACGACCTTGAGCGTCTGGCAGCTCTGCTGGACAGCGGCATTACCGATGCGGTGTATGCGGAAGTGGTTGGCCATGGTGAAGTGTGGTCTGCGCGCCTGATGGCCGCCGTGCTGCAACATCTTGGCGTGGAAGCCGCCTGGCTCGACGCGCGTGATTTCCTGCGTGCCGAACGCGCCGCACAGCCGCAGGTAGACGAAGGGTTGTCCTACCCGCTGCTGCAACAGCTGCTGGTGCAACATCCGGGTAAACGTATTGTGGTGACCGGCTTTATCAGTCGCAGCAACGCAGGTGAAACCGTACTGCTGGGCCGTAACGGCTCTGACTACTCGGCAACGCAGATTGGCGCCCTGGCGGGCGTGTCCCGCGTCACCATCTGGAGCGACGTGGCCGGTGTCTACAGCGCGGACCCGCGCAAAGTAAAAGATGCCTGCCTGCTGCCGCTGCTGCGTCTCGACGAAGCGAGCGAGCTGGCGCGTCTGGCGGCACCAGTGCTGCACGCGCGCACGCTACAGCCGGTTTCCGGCAGCGACATCGACCTGCAACTACGCTGTAGCTACACGCCGGATCAGGGTTCCACTCGCATCGAGCGCGTGCTGGCATCCGGTACGGGCGCGCGCATTGTCACCAGCCACGATGACATCTGCCTGATTGAGTTCCAGGTACCTGCGGGCCAGGATTTCAAACTGGCGCACAAAGATATCGACACCATCCTGAAACGTGCCCAGGTGCGTCCGCTGGCCGTTGGCGTGCATAACGATCGCCAGCTGTTGCAGTTCTGCTATACCGCTGAAGTGGTGGACAGCGCCCTGAAGATTCTGGATGAAGCGGGACTGCCGGGCGAGCTTCGCCTGCGTCAGGGACTGGCGCTGGTGGCAATGGTGGGCGCGGGCGTCACCCGTAACCCGCTGCACTGCCACCGCTTCTGGCAGCAGCTGAAAGGGCAGCCGGTGGAGTTCACCTGGCAGTCGGAAGAGGGCATCAGCCTGGTTGCCGTTCTGCGCAAGGGGCCAACCGAAAGCCTGATTCAGGGCCTGCACACCTCCCTGTTCCGTGCGGAAAAACGCATCGGCCTGGTACTGTTCGGGAAAGGGAACATCGGTTCCCGCTGGCTGGAGCTATTCGCCCGCGAGCAGGTGACGCTTTCGGCGCGTACCGGATTTGAGTTTATTCTGGCAGGCGTGGTGGACAGCCGCCGCAGCCTGTTGAACTACGAAGGGCTGGACGCCAGTCGGGCGCTGGCCTTCTTTAACGATGAAGCGGTTGAGCAGGACGAAGAGTCGCTTTTCCTGTGGATGCGCGCGCACCCGTACGACGATCTGGTGGTGCTGGACGTTACCGCCAGCGAGCAACTGGCCGATCAGTATCTGGATTTTGCCAGCCACGGGTTCCACGTCATCAGCGCCAACAAGCTGGCAGGCGCGAGCAGCACTGATAAATATCGCCAGATCCACGACGCGTTCGAAAAAACGGGTCGTCACTGGCTGTATAACGCCACCGTTGGCGCAGGTCTGCCGGTTAACCATACCGTGCGCGATCTGATTGATAGCGGCGACAGCATTCTGGCGCTGAGCGGGATCTTCTCCGGCACGCTCTCCTGGCTGTTCCTGCAATTTGACGGCACCGTGCCGTTCACCGACCTGGTGGATCAGGCGTGGCAGCAGGGCTTAACCGAGCCGGATCCGCGCGTTGACCTTGCCGGTAAAGACGTGATGCGCAAGCTGGTGATCCTGGCGCGTGAAGCGGGCTACGACATTGAGCCGGGTCAGGTACGCGTTGAGTCTCTGGTGCCTGCGGGCTGCGAGGAAGGATCTGTCGATCACTTCTTTGAGAACGGCGACGAGCTGAACGAGCAGATGGTGCAACGTCTGGAAGCGGCAAACGAGATGGGCCTGGTGCTGCGTTACGTGGCGCGCTTCGAGGCGAACGGTAAAGCGCGCGTGGGCGTGGAGGCGGTACGTCCTGAACATCCGCTGGCGGCGCTGCTGCCGTGCGATAACGTCTTCGCCATCGAAAGCCGCTGGTACCGCGATAACCCGCTGGTGATCCGTGGCCCGGGTGCGGGACGCGATGTGACCGCCGGAGCCATTCAGTCCGACATTAATCGCCTGGCTAAGCTACTGTAACCCCTCACCCTAACCCTCTCCCCTTAGGGGAGAGGGGACTGCTCGGTGCGGTCTTTCCCCCCTCGCCCCTTTGGGGAGAGGGCTGGGGTGAGGGGCCTTCTCACCCCCCATCATGAACGCCCTTCATCTTCCCTGAACAAACCTCACCGTTAATGTTGATTATTTCTGTTGACGTCATCCCGCTTTTCCGTCATTTTTACATCTGGACGTCTAAACGTATAGAAGTTCACAACACAACAAACAATGACACGCGAAAGATAGAGGTAAGGTATGAGCTTTTTTCACGCCAACCAGCGGGAAGCCCTGAATCAGAGCCTGGCCGAAGTAAACGGCCAGATTAACGTCTCTTTTGAATTTTTCCCGCCGCGCACCAGTGAAATGGAGCAAACCCTGTGGAGCTCTATCGATCGCCTGAGCAGCCTGAAGCCGAAGTTCGTCTCCGTAACCTACGGCGCCAACTCCGGTGAGCGTGACCGCACGCACAGCATCATTAAGGGCATTAAAGACCGAACCGGTCTGGAAGCGGCACCGCACCTCACCTGTATCGACGCCACCCCTGATGAACTGCGCGCGATTGCTCAGGACTACTGGAACAACGGCATTCGTCATATCGTTGCCCTGCGCGGCGACCTGCCGCCGGGGAGCGGTAAGCCGGACATGTACGCCACCGATCTGGTTGCCCTGCTGAAAGACGTTGCTGACTTTGATATTTCCGTTGCCGCTTACCCGGAAGTTCACCCGGAAGCGAAAAGCGCCCAGGCGGATCTGCTTAACCTGAAGCGTAAGGTGGACGCAGGTGCCAATCGCGCCATTACTCAGTTCTTCTTTGATGTGGAAAGCTATTTACGCTTTCGCGACCGCTGCGTCTCGGCGGGTATTGATGTCGAAATCATCCCTGGCATTCTGCCGGTCTCGAACTTCAAACAGGCGAAGAAATTCGCGGATATGACCAACGTGCGCATTCCGCTGTGGATGTCCAAAATGTACGAAGGTTTGGACGATGACCCGGAAACACGCAAGCTGGTGGGGGCCAATATCGCGATGGATATGGTGAAGATTTTAAGCCGTGAAGGGGTGAAGGATTTCCACTTCTATACGCTTAACCGCGCGGAGATGAGTTACGCCATTTGCCATACGCTGGGTGTCCGCCCGGTGTTATAAAGTAAAAAACCCTCATAAAGTGAGGGATTTTTACTCGAACAGAAAGTTAAAAGGTATTAGCTATCGAATCTGTGGATTAATTCAACTATCTCTTATCGCTAGTGGTGTATATCGTAACGGTAACACTGTAAAGGGAGCATAGCGATGAGCATGTCAGACGAGACCAATAACGCGGCATCCGCCGGCAAATGTCCGTTCCACCAGGGCGGCGTCGATCACAGCGCGGGTGCAGGTACCGGCAGCAAAGAGTGGTGGCCTAAACAACTCCGCATCGATTTACTTAATCAACACTCCAGCCGTTCAAACCCTCTGGGTGAAGACTTCGACTACCGCAAAGAATTCAGTAAGCTCGACTATTCCGCCCTTAAGGGCGATCTCAAAGCACTGTTAACCGACTCACAACCGTGGTGGCCTGCCGACTGGGGCAGCTATGCGGGCCTGTTTATCCGTATGGCCTGGCACGGTGCGGGTACCTATCGCTCCGTTGATGGTCGCGGCGGTGCCGGTCGCGGTCAGCAGCGTTTTGCGCCGCTGAACTCCTGGCCTGACAACGTCAGCCTGGATAAGGCTCGCCGTCTGCTGTGGCCAATTAAGCAAAAATACGGACAAAAAATCTCCTGGGCCGACCTGTTTATCCTCGCGGGTAACGTGGCGCTGGAGAACTCCGGCTTCCGCACCTTTGGTTTCGGTGCCGGGCGTGAAGACGTCTGGGAACCGGATCTGGACGTGAACTGGGGCGATGAAAAAGCCTGGCTGACTCACCGTGACCCGGAAGCGCTGGCGAAGCGCCCGCTGGCCGCCACAGAAATGGGCCTGATTTACGTTAACCCGGAAGGGCCAAACGCCAGTGGTGAACCGCTGTCTGCGGCGGCGGCGATCCGCGCTACCTTTGGCAACATGGGCATGAATGACGAAGAGACCGTTGCGCTTATTGCAGGCGGCCATACGCTCGGTAAAACGCACGGTGCAGGCGAAGCCACGCACGTGGGCACTGACCCTGAAGCGTCGCCTATTGAAGCGCAGGGCTTGGGCTGGGCCAGCACGCACGGCACCGGTATTGGCGCTGACGCCATCACCTCCGGGCTGGAAGTTATCTGGTCTCAAACCCCAACCCAGTGGAGCAACTATTTCTTCGAGAACCTGTTCAAATACGAATGGGTGCAGACGCGTAGCCCGGCGGGCGCAATTCAGTTTGAAGCGGTGGATGCGCCGGAAATTATGCCTGACCCGTTCGACCCGTCGAAAAAACGCAAGCCAACCATGCTGGTCACCGACCTGACGCTGCGTTTTGATCCGGAATTCGAGAAAATTTCTCGTCGTTTCCTGAACGATCCGCAGGCCTTCAACGAAGCCTTTGCGCGCGCGTGGTTCAAGCTGACCCACCGCGATATGGGGCCAAAAGCGCGGTACATCGGCCCGGAAGTACCGAAAGAAGATCTGATTTGGCAGGATCCGCTGCCTCAGCCGGTGTTCCATCCGACGCAGGAAGATATTGAAAGCCTGAAAGCGGAAATCGCGGCCTCGGGTCTCTCCGTGAGCGAGCTGGTTTCCGTGGCCTGGGCGTCGGCATCGACCTTCCGCGGCGGCGACAAGCGTGGCGGCGCTAACGGCGCGCGTCTGGCGCTGGCACCTCAGCGCGACTGGGACGTTAACGCCGCGGCGGTGCGGGCATTACCGGCTCTGGAAGCGATCCAGCGCACCACCAACAAAGCGTCACTGGCCGATATCATTGTGCTGGCGGGTGTCGTGGGCGTTGAGCAGGCGGCGAAAGCGGCAGGCGTTTACGTCAACGTACCGTTCACTCCAGGTCGTGTGGATGCGCGTCAGGATCAGACGGATATCGAGATGTTTAACCTGCTCGAACCGATTGCCGACGGTTTCCGTAACTATCGCGCGCAGGTGGATGTGTCCACCACGGAGTCGCTGCTGATCGACAAAGCCCAGCAGTTGACCCTGACCGCGCCGGAACTGACGGTGTTGATCGGCGGTTTGCGCGTACTGGGTGCAAACTTCGATGGCAGCAAGAATGGCGTGTTTACTAACCGCGAGGGCGTGCTGAGCAACGACTTCTTCGTCAATCTGCTGGATATGAACACCCAGTGGAAAGCGACAGACGACTCAAACGAGCTGTTTGCCGGTAGCGATCGCGCCAGCGGGGAAGTGAAATATACCGCCACCCGCGCCGATCTGGTCTTCGGTTCCAACGCTGTCCTCCGCGCGCTGGCCGAAGTTTACGCCAGCAGCGATGCACAAGAGAAGTTCATCCGCGACTTCGTTGCCGCATGGGCGCGAGTGATGGATTTGGATCGGTTTGACGTGAAGTAACCCTTGTGCCGGGTGGCGGCTACGCCTTACCCGGCCTACAAATTAAAGTGCCATGTAGGCCGGGTAAGCGCAGCGCCACCCGGCTTTTCTATTACTCCCACTCCTGCAAGAATCGCTGTCCATACTGGTCCGCCACCAGCAGCGCCGCATAGACCTGATCCGGCGTTACGCCGCCAGGCATGTTGTGAATGGTTTCCCCTTCGGCACAGGACGCCTCCGCGATCAGCCGCATTTTAGCCGGAATATCCTCTTTGATATTCAGCTGCGCCAGCGTAATTGGCAGCCCGACGCTATGGCACAGCGCCGCAACGGTTTCGATTTCTTCTACCGGCGCGTTCTCCAGTACCAGTTGCGTCAGCGTACCAAATGCCACTTTTTCACCGTGGTAGAAATGGTGCGCATCCGGCACCGCCGTCATGCCATTGTGAATGGCGTGTGCCGCCGCCAGCCCGCCACTTTCAAAGCCCACGCCGCTCAGATAGGTGTTGGCTTCAATAATGCGTTCCAGAGCAGGCGTCACCACGTGTTGTTCCGCCGCCAGCATCGCTTTCTCGCCCTCTTCAACCAGCGTGTTGTAGCACAGCTCAGCCAGCGCTAACGCTGCCTGCGTGCACTTGCCACCCGCCATGGTCGTGGCGCCGCTGCGCGAACAGGCGCGCGCTTCAAACCAGGTTGCCAGGGCATCGCCAATCCCGGCGGCCAGCAGGCGCGCAGGTGCGCTTGCCACCACCCTGGTATCGACAATCACCATGTTCGGGTTGTGCGGCAGCATCAGGTAGCGATCGAACTCGCCGCTGTCGGTATAAATCACGGAAAGGGCACTGCACGGCGCATCGGTGGAGGCAATGGTCGGGGCAATAGCCACCGGCACGTCCATAAAGTGCGCCAGCGCTTTGGCGGTATCCAGCGTTTTTCCGCCCCCGATACCCAGCACCGCCAGGCAGTCGGTACTGTCGGCCAGTTTTTTCAGGCGATCGATTTCATTTTGCGAACATTCGCCGCCAAACGGTGCAATTTCGGCATGGAGTCCGGCTTTTTTAAAACTCTGACGCAGGGTTTCTTCGGCAAAACCCAGCACAAATTTATCGCCTACCACCAGCCAGCGAGCCGCCAGCGGCTTCAGGTAGTCGCCGAGACGAGTAAGAACATCAGCGCCCTGGATGTACTTCCCCGGCGATTGAATGATACGGTCCATAACATTTCTCCCTTAGAGGTTGAGGTTACCAAACGCGTTTTTCCAGTCCTGCTCGAACTTCTCTATGGCTGACTCTACCGCTGGCGTGCCGAGCATTTGTTGCGCTACGTCTAAGGGAAGCGTGATTGCCTCACATCCTGCCAACAGGCAATCCAGCGCCTGGCGCGGCGTTTTAAAGCTGGCAGCCAGCACCATGCTCTCTGGCGCATGCTGTTCCAGCAGGGATTGCAGTTCCTGTACCGTGCGAATGCCGTCACCGCCCTGCGCATCGACGCGGTTTACATACGGTGCGACATATTTCGCTCCTGCCAGCGCGGCCAGTAACCCCTGAGCGGCGCTGTAAACGGCGGTTCCCAGCGTGGTAATTCCCTCTTTCTTCAGCGCTTTAATCGCGATGAGCCCCTGTGCAGTGACGGGAATTTTTACCACGATGTCCGGCAGGGCATTGTTCAGCCGTTTTGCTTCCGCCACCATTCCTTCGGCGTCGCGGCTCATGGTTTGGGCAAACAGCCTGCCCTCCGGGCCGATAGCCTGCTGCAGGCGCGGCAACACCTCCCAGACAGATTCGCCGCTGGCGGCTACGATGCTTGGGTTGGTGGTCACGCCCGCAATGGGAAAAATGCGCGCCAGGCGTTCAACTTCTGCCACGTTGGCGGTATCCAGGTACAGTTCCATTATTTTTCCTTAAGTCAGAAAGGTTGAATAAAGGATACGGCGCACCCAGTCGCGGCGAATACAGGTCAATTTTGCCAAATACTGGATAAATGTAATGTCCCTGGCGAAGTGAGAGAGCGATCACAATGCTACTTTTTGGCGATCAGCTGGCTGTGATACTGGCGTCGATATTCGGAAGGGGAACGTTCAGTGTGCTTGCGAAAGAGACGGCAAAAGTAGTTACTGTCCGTAAATCCGCAGCTTGCAGCGATATCTTTGATTTTAAACTCGTAGCCTTTAAGAAGCTGACGCGCGTGCTCGAGGCGTGTTTGCGTAAGATATTCGTTGAACCCCACGCTGCCTGTTTTTTGAAAAAGATGAGAAAGGTAGTTCGGTGAAATATAAAACGCCTGCGCCACCGATTCACGGGTCAGTGCAGAGGCGTGATGTTCTTCGATGTAGTGACGAATCGCTTCAAATAATGCACGGCTGCGGCTGGCGGTATGGATATCGCTGCCCAGCAGATCGCGACAGTGGCTGAGCAAACTTAATACCACCAGTCTGGCCGTTTCCCGATCGTCTGGCTGCATTTGCAATTCAGCGAGCGTCTGCAAAAGGAATGCGCCCACTCGCGGCCCGCGTCTGGCAACCTGTTGCTGTTGCAAAAGCGTGTTGTCGCGCTCGAGCTGAAGAGTCAGTTGTTGCTTGCCGAAGCTGATGTTGAGCGAAAAGGCGGGTTGAAGCGGAATATTACCGGATGAAAAAAATAACGCTTCGCAGGCCGTATCAAAGCTAAGCACGAGGCAAGGTGACGTTCGGGGGAGCGGTTTAGCCGAAGGGGGGAAATGCACCTGACGCAGCGGCAAGGTGCCGTTGATCAGGTCATTCAGGATGTGGGTAATGTCGTGGTGCATGGTGTGGATACCAGGGTATTGCCCGGCGACGCTGGCGCTTGCCGGGCCTACGAAAAGCCTATTGTGGGCCGGGTAAGCGTAAGCGCCACCCGGCAAAACCGATCAACCGGTGTTACGCATCCCCGCCGCAACGCCCGCAATCGTCACCATCAGCGCCTGTTCAACGCGCGGATCCGGCTCTTTACCTTCCTCTTCCGCCAGACGCGAACGGTGCAGCAGTTCAGCCTGTAAAACGTTCAGCGGGTCGGTGTAGATGTTACGCAGTTGGATAGACTCGGCGATCCACGGCAGGTCTTCCATCAGGTGGGAGTCGTTAGCGATATCCAGCACCACTTTGATGTCGCCTTCCAGCAGCTCGCGTAGCTCTTTACCCAGCGCCCACAGCTCGGGTTTCACCAGACGCTGATCGTAGTATTCCGCCAGCCACAGGTCGGCTTTCGAGAAGACCATCTCCAGCATCCCCAGACGGGTAGAGAAGAATGGCCAGTCGCGGCACATGGTTTCCAGTTCGCTCTGCTTACCGTCTTCCACCACTTTTTGCAGCGCCGCACCGGCACCCAGCCAGGCCGGCAGCATTAAGCGGTTCTGCGTCCACGCAAAGATCCACGGAATGGCGCGCAGGGATTCAACGCCGCCAGTAGGACGACGCTTGGCCGGGCGCGAGCCGAGCGGCAGTTTACCCAGCTCCTGCTCAGGCGTGGCTGAGCGGAAGTAAGGCACAAAGTCTTTGTTTTCACGCACGAAGCCGCGATACAGATCGCAGGAGATGTCAGACAGCTCGTCCATAATCCGGCACCAGGATTCTTTTGGCTCCGGCGGCGGCAGCAGGTTGGCTTCCAGGATCGCACTGGTATAGAGCGACAGGCTGCTGATGGTCACTTCCGGCAGGCCGTACTTGAAGCGGATCATCTCGCCCTGCTCGGTCACGCGCAGGCCGCCTTTCAGGCTTCCTGGTGGTTGGGAGAGCAGCGCCGCGTGTGCAGGCGCACCGCCACGACCAATTGAACCGCCGCGTCCGTGGAACAGGGTCAGTTCAATACCGGCTTTTTCGCAGGTTTTAATTAGCGCATCCTGCGCCTGATACTGCGCCCAGGAGGCTGCCATCACGCCCGCATCTTTCGCGGAGTCGGAATAGCCAATCATCACCATCTGCTTGCCCTGAATAAAGCCGCGATACCAGTCGATGTTCAGCAACTGGGTCATCACGTCGTTGGCGTTGTTCAGGTCGTCGAGAGTCTCAAACAGCGGTGCTACCGGCAGTGCGTAGTCGATGCCCGCTTCTTTCAGCAGAAGGTGAACGCCCAGCACGTCGGACGGGGTCTTCGCCATGGAGATCACATAGGCGGCCACCGATCCTTTCGGCGCATCCACGATCGCTTTACAGGTGTTGAGCACTTCGCGGGTGTCATTGCTTGGCTCCCAATTGCGCGGCAGCAGCGGGCGCTTGGAGTTCAGCTCGCGGATCAGGAACGCCTGTTTGTCGGCTTCGGACCAGCTTTCATAGTCGCCAATGCCGAGATAGCGGGTCAGCTCGCCCAGCGCTTCGGTATGACGGGTGCTTTCCTGACGGACGTCGATACGCACCAGCGGCACGCCGAAACACTTCACGCGGCGCAGGGTGTCGAGCAGCTCGCCATTGGCAATGATGCCCATCCCGCAGGCCTGAAGCGATTTATAACAGGCGTACAGCGGTTCCCAGAGCTGTTCGTTCTGGCTCAGCAGACCTTCCGGCTTCGGCAGGCGCTGGCCTTTCAGGCGCGCTTCCAGCCAGGCCTGCGTGGCCATCAGCTGACCGCGCAGTTTTTTCATCAGGAAACGGTACGGCTCACTGGCACCTTCTTCACCGGCCAGCGCGCGCAGTTCCGGCGTCGCTTCTACCATCGACAGCTCGGAGATCAGCACCTGAATATCTTTCAGGAACAGGTCGGTTGCTTTCCAGCGGCTCAACAACAGGACGTGACGGGTGATTTCCGCCGTCACGTTCGGGTTGCCGTCGCGGTCGCCGCCCATCCAGGAAGTGAAGCGAACCGGCACAAAGTCGACCGGCAGGCGATAGCCCAGATTTTCTTCCAGCTGTTCGTTAAGCTCGCGCAGGTAGTTTGGCACCCCTTCCCACAGGCTGTTTTCCACCACCGCAAAGCCCCATTTGGCTTCGTCGACCGGGCTTGGGCGATGCTTACGAATTTCATCGGTGTGCCAGGACTGAGCAATCAGCTGGCGCAGGCGGCGCATAAGCTGGTTACGTTCGTAGTCGGCAATGTCTTTGTTATCCAACTGCTTCAGACAGTTGTTCACTTCCACCATTTTGTGGATCAGCGTACGACGTGTGATTTCGGTTGGGTGTGCGGTCAGCACCAGCTCCAGCGAAAGGGATTCCACCGCTTTTTTGATGGTCGCTTCGTTGAGGTTGGGCTGGTCTTTGAGTTTACGAAGGGTGCGGGCAATGACTTCCGGGTTGCTGGCCGCTTCGCCTTTTGGCGAAATGCTGTGGTATTGCTCAGCGGTGTTTGCCAGGTTCAGAAACTGGCTGAAGGCGCGGGCAACGGGCAGTAGCTCATCATTAGAGAGGTTCTGCAAGGTGGTGAGCAGCTCCTGACGATTGGCCTCGTTACCGGCGCGGGAAGATTTGGACAGCTTGCGGATGGTTTCAACACGGTCGAGGATGTTCTCCCCCAACGCATCTTTGATGGTATCTCCAAGCACTTTGCCGAGCATACTGACATTACTACGCAACGCGGAATATTGTTCGTTCATAAAAACCCAGTCACCCCATCATTTTTGTTTATGCCCAGGCGAAAATTTTCTGGACATTATTTTGTCATCTCCCTTTATAAAGCCACGTAAAACCCCCGTCGTCAATTGCTGCGAAAACGGTTCAGCAGATGAATAAATGCGGGCAATTTACGAAATTTAATTCGTATTGCGTCAGATAAGAGATGCTTATGGGAATGTGACGAAGATCGCGGGATTTACTCCCCTCACCCTAACCCTCTCCCCTTTGGGGAGAGGGCAGGGTGAGGGGCCGTTTTAATGCCAGCAGAAGTGATGCACAACCTGGGTAATGAGTTCGCGGGTGGGCTTGATGAAGCGGGTTTCGAGATATTCGTCCGGCTGGTGGGCCTGGTTGATGGAGCCAGGGCCCAGAACCAGCGTCGGGCACAGGGTCTGAATAAACGGCGCTTCGGTGCAGTAGTTCACCACGTCGGTTTTCTCCCCGAGCAGTTTTTCCACCACCTGAACCAGCTGGTGGTCAGGCGGACATTCGTAGCCTGGAATCGGCGGATGCAGTTCGGAGACCGTCAGACGTCCCGGCCAGCGCTCGCTGACCGGTGCCAGCGCTTCGTTCAGTAAGCCATCCAGATCGCTCAGCGTCATGCCCGGCAGAGGACGGATATCCATATGCAGTTCGCAGCAGGCGCAGATACGGTTGGACGCATCACCGCCGTGCAGGCTGCCGAGGTTCAGCGTCGGATACGGCACGGTGAACGCCTCGTAGTGATAACGCTCTTTCAGATCGTCGCGCAGGGTCATGATGCGGCCAATCGCGTCATGCATCAGCTCAATGGCGTTCACGCCGCGCGCCGGATCGCTGGAGTGACCAGACTGGCCCAGCACGCGCACTGCGGTAGAAATATGGCCTTTGTGCGCCCGAATCGGTTGCAGAGAGGTAGGTTCACCGATGATCGCGCAGTCCGGGCGAATCGACGTGTTTTCAGAGAAATACCGTGCGCCCGCCATGCTGGTCTCTTCATCGGCGGTCGCCAGAATGTAGAGCGGCTTTTTCAGCGTTGTCACGTCCACGTCACGCAGCGCGTCGAGGATAAAAGCAAAGAAGCCTTTCATGTCCGCCGTGCCGAGACCGTAGAGCTTGTTGTCGTGCTCTGTCAGGGTGAACGGATCGCGGGTCCAGCGGCCATCGTCAAACGGCACGGTGTCAGTGTGACCAGCCAGCAGCAGGCCGCCAGCGCCATGTCCGGTGCTGGCGAGCAGGTTAAATTTGTGACGTGTTCCGGGGACGGGCTGAACCTCAACGTTAAACCCAAGATCGCTAAACCAACCCGCCAGCAGATTGATTAAAGACTCATTGCTCTGATCCAGCGCTTCTTCCGTTGCGCTGATGGACGGTGTGGCAATCAGGGCGCGGTAAATCTCGATAAATGGCGGTAAGTTCATTTTCATTGTTGACACACCTTAGGTCGTGATAGTATCAATATTCATGCAATAAATGTGAATAAAAATACATTAACGTTGAGCATAAAGGAACCCGATGTTGAATACGCTGATTGTAGGCGCTAGCGGTTATGCGGGCGCAGAGCTTGTAAGCTACGTGAATCGCCACCCACATATGACCATAACCGCTTTGACCGTGTCAGCGCAAAGCAATGATGCCGGAAAGTTAATTTCCGATTTGCATCCACAACTTAAGGGCGTGGTTGATTTGCCTTTGCAGGCCATGTCTGACATCAGCGAGTTTACCGACGGCGTTGACGTGGTGTTTTTAGCCACCGCACACGAGGTCAGTCACGACCTGGCGCCGCAGTTTCTGGCAGCCGGTTGCGTGGTCTTCGATCTCTCCGGCGCGTTTCGCGTTAACGACAGCGCGTTCTACGAAAAATATTACGGCTTCACCCATCAACACCCGGATCTGCTCGAAAAAGCGGTGTACGGCCTGGCGGAGTGGAGCGCAGATAAACTGAAAGAAGCGAATCTGATTGCCGTGCCTGGCTGTTACCCGACGGCGGCGCAGCTCTCCCTTAAGCCGCTGATCGACGCGGGTCTGCTGGATCTTGACCAGTGGCCGGTGATCAACGCCACCAGCGGCGTGAGCGGCGCCGGGCGCAAGGCCGCGATCTCCAACAGTTTCTGCGAAGTGAGCCTTCAGCCGTATGGCGTGTTTAATCACCGTCATCACCCTGAAATCACCACCCATCTGGGCGCGGAGGTGATCTTCACCCCGCACCTCGGTAGCTTCCCGCGCGGGATCCTCGAAACCATTACCTGCCGCCTGAAGCCGGGTGTGACCAAAGAACAGGTGAGCGAAGTCTTCACGCAGGCGTATGCGGATAAACCACTGGTGCGTCTGTATGACAAAGGCGTACCAGCGCTAAAAAACGTGGTCGGCCTGCCGTTCTGCGACATCGGCTTTGCCGTGCAGGGCGAGCACCTGATTGTGGTCGCCGCAGAAGATAACTTACTCAAAGGCGCTGCCGCACAGGCAATGCAGTGTGCAAATATTCGTTTCGGCTTCCCTGAAACGCAGGCTCTTATTTAAGGTGTGATGATGAACCCATTAATTATCAAACTCGGTGGTGTACTGCTGGACAGCGAAGAAGCGCTGGAGCGCCTGTTTACCGCGCTGGTGAACTATCGTGAATCACATCAACGTCCGCTGGTGATTGTCCACGGCGGCGGCTGTGTGGTGGACGAGCTGATGAAAGGGCTCAACCTGCCGGTGATTAAGAAAAATGGCCTGCGCGTCACGCCTGCCGACCAGATTGACATTATTACTGGTGCGCTGGCGGGGACGGCGAACAAAACGCTGCTGGCGTGGGCGAAGAAGCACCACATCGCGTCCGTTGGTCTCTGTCTGGGCGATGGCGATAGCGTGAAAGTGACCCAGCTCGACGAAGCGCTTGGCCATGTTGGACTGGCGCAGCCAGGTTCGCCTAAGCTGATTAACACCCTGCTGGAAGGTGGTTTTCTGCCGGTGGTGAGCTCAATCGGCGTGACCGAAGAGGGCGAGCTGATGAACGTCAATGCGGACCAGGCGGCAACCGCGCTGGCTGCTACGCTGGGCGCAGACCTGATCCTGCTCTCCGACGTGAGCGGCATTCTGGACGGCAAAGGCCAGCGCATTGCGGAAATGACCGCCGCAAAAGCCGAACAGCTGATCGATCAGGGCATTATCACCGACGGCATGATCGTTAAGGTGAACGCGGCGCTGGATGCCGCGCGCACGCTGGGTCGTCCGGTGGATATCGCCTCCTGGCGTCACGCGGAGCAACTCCCGGCGCTGTTTAACGGTACGCCGATTGGTACGCGTATTCTGGCTTAAGATTCTGTGCCGGATGGCGCTTCGCTTATCCGGCCTACGTGAATTTTGTAGGCCCGGTAAGCGCAGCGCCACCGGGCAAAAATATCATCATTAAGGAAATTCGTTATGGCACTTTGGGGTGGGCGTTTTACACAGGCAGCGGATCAGCGGTTCAAACAGTTCAACGACTCTTTGCGCTTCGACTACCGCCTGGCCGAACAGGATATTGTCGGCTCTGTGGCCTGGTCCAAAGCGCTGGTGACCGTGGGCGTGCTGACCGCAGAGGAACAGCAGCAGCTGGAAGAGGCGCTGAATAATCTGCTGGAAGAGGTGCGTCTGGATCCGCAGCAAATCCTCCAGAGCGATGCCGAAGATATTCACAGCTGGGTGGAAGGCAAACTTATCGACAAAGTCGGCCAGCTGGGTAAAAAGCTCCATACCGGGCGTAGCCGTAATGACCAGGTGGCGACCGACCTGAAGCTGTGGTGTAAAGAGACCGTCGGCGAACTGCTGGCGGCGAATCGTCAGCTGCAGAGCGCGCTGGTGGACACTGCGCAGAACAATCAGGATGCGGTGATGCCGGGTTATACCCACCTGCAACGCGCACAGCCGGTGACCTTTGCGCACTGGTGTCTGGCCTACGTTGAGATGCTGGCGCGTGATGAGAGCCGTTTACAGGATACCTTAACGCGTCTGGACGTCAGCCCGCTGGGCAGCGGCGCGCTGGCCGGTACGGCTTATGAAATCGACCGTGAGCAGCTGGCAGGCTGGCTGGGCTTTGCTTCCGCCACCCGCAACAGCCTGGACAGCGTCTCTGACCGTGACCACGTGCTGGAGCTGCTGTCGAATGCCTCTATCGGGATGGTGCACCTGTCGCGCTTTGCCGAAGACCTGATCTTCTTTAACTCTGGCGAAGCGGGCTTCGTCGAGCTGTCCGACCGCGTGACGTCCGGCTCCTCCCTGATGCCGCAAAAGAAAAACCCGGATGCGCTGGAGCTGATCCGCGGCAAATGTGGCCGCGTGCAGGGCGCGCTGACCGGCATGATGATGACCCTGAAAGGGCTGCCGCTGGCATACAACAAAGATATGCAGGAAGACAAAGAGGGGCTGTTCGACGCGCTCGACACCTGGCTGGACTGTCTGCATATGGGCGCGCTGGTGCTGGACGGCATTCAGGTGAAACGTCCTCGCTGCCAGGAAGCGGCGCAGCAGGGCTATGCTAACTCTACCGAGCTGGCAGACTACCTGGTGGCGAAAGGCGTACCGTTCCGCGAGGCGCACCATATTGTGGGTGAAGCGGTAGTGGAAGCGATTCGTCAGGGTAAAGCCCTTGAAGAGCTGGCGCTTGCCGACCTGCAAAAATTCAGTGCGGTTATTGGGGAGGATGTCTACCCGATTCTGGCCCTGCAATCCTGCCTGGATAAGCGTGCAGCGAAAGGTGGAGTCTCGCCGAAGCAGGTAGCGCAGGCGATTGCGGACGCGAAAAACCGGTTGGTTTGATTTGTGCGGGCTGGTGCCCTCACCCCGGCCCTCTTCCACAGGGAGAGGGAGAAAAACGGAGCCTGGCTTAGTGCTGGGCTTTTTTATACGCAAAAAAAAGCGGACCACGGGGTCCGCAAAAGTTCACGTTGGCTTTAGTTTTTCGAGTTTTGAGAGAAACTCGCTGACGGTGCGGGGTCGTTTTGGGTCAAACACGTGCCGCCTCGTCTATGTGATGTATTATTCAACAGAATGCTTGATAGGGATAATCGTTCGTTGCTATGCTATCTATCGCCATGAACTATCGTGGCGACGGAGGATGAATAATGAATATTCGTGATCTTGAATACCTGGTAGCGTTAGCTGAGCATCGCCATTTTCGCCGCGCGGCAGACTCCTGCCATGTCAGCCAGCCAACGCTGAGCGGTCAGATCCGCAAGCTGGAAGATGAGCTGGGCGTGATGCTGCTGGAGCGCACCAGTCGTAAGGTACTGTTCACGCAGGCAGGTCTGCTGCTGGTGGATCAGGCGCGCACCGTACTGCGCGAGGTCAAAGTGCTCAAGGAAATGGCAAGCCAGCAGGGGGAGGCGATGTCCGGCCCGCTGCATATTGGCCTGATCCCAACCGTTGGCCCGTATCTGTTGCCGCAAATCATTCCGCTGCTGCACCAGACGTTCCCGAAACTCGAAATGTACCTGCATGAAGCGCAAACCCATCAGCTGCTGGCGCAGTTAGACAGCGGCAAGCTCGACTGCGCGATCCTGGCGCTGGTCAAAGAGAGTGAAGCGTTTATTGAAGTACCGCTGTTCGATGAGCCGATGATGCTGGCGATCTATGAAGATCACCCGTGGGCGAACCGCGATCGCGTGCCGATGGCCGATCTGGCCGGAGAAAAGCTGCTGATGCTGGAAGACGGCCACTGTCTGCGCGATCAGGCGATGGGCTTCTGCTTCGAAGCGGGTGCAGATGAAGATACCCATTTCCGCGCAACCAGCCTGGAAACGCTGCGTAACATGGTCGCGGCGGGAAGTGGCATTACGCTGCTGCCTGCGCTGGCCGTGCCGCGCGAGCGTAAGCGTGATGGCGTGGTCTATCTGCCGTGTATTAAGCCAGAGCCGCGTCGCACGATCGGCCTGGTTTATCGTCCGGGTTCACCGCTGCGCAGCCGCTATGAGCAGCTGGCAGAGGCCATCCGTGGTGCAATGGATGGCCATTTCGACAACGCGTTAAAACAGGCGGTTTAAGCCGTTCAGCGCAGCTACCCGATAGGCTTCCGCCATGGTCGGGTAGTTAAAGGTGGTGTTAACGAAGTACTCGATGGTGTTGCCACCACCTTTTTGCTCCATGATCGCCTGGCCGATATGAATGATTTCCGCGGCACGTTCACCAAAGCAGTGAATACCGAGGATCTCTTTCGTCTCGCGATGGAACAGGATCTTCAGCGTACCCACGCTCATCCCCACAATTTGTGCGCGCGCCAGGTGTTTAAACTGGGCACGACCCACCTCGTAAGGCACCTTCATGGCCGTCAACTGCTGCTCGGTTTTGCCGACAGAACTGATTTCCGGGATGGTGTAGATGCCCGTCGGGATGTCCTCGATCAGATGCGCCGTCGCTTCACCTTTCACCAACGCCTGTGCGGCGATGCGGCCCTGATCGTAAGCAGCGGAGGCCAGACTTGGGTAACCAATAACGTCGCCGACCGCGTAAACGTGCGGCAGCGCAGTCTGGTACATGCTGTTGACCTTGAGCTGACCGCGGCTGTCGGTTTCAAGCCCGATATTCTCCAGCTGCAATGAATCCGTGTTGCCGGTACGGCCGTTGGCATACAGCAGGCAGTCCGCCTTCAGCTTCTTACCAGATTTCAGGTGCATGATCACACCGTCGTCGCAGCCTTCGATTTTCTCGTACTCTTCGTTGTGGCGAATCACCACGCCACTGTTCCAGAAGTGGTAGGAGAGGGAATCTGACATCTCCTGATCGAGGAACGCCAGCAGCCGGTCGCGGGTGTTGATCAAATCAACTTTGACCTCCATTCCCCGGAAAATCGACGCATATTCACAGCCAATCACGCCCGCGCCATAGATGATCACATGGCGTGGCTCGTGGTGCAGGCTGAGGATGGAGTCGCTGTCGTAAATGCGTGGATGAGAGAAGTCCACGTCTGCCGGATGATATGGGCGCGATCCGCAGGCAATCACAAATTTTTCAGCGGTGAGCGTCTCAACCGAACCGTCGTGGCACTCCAGCGCCAGGGTGTGTTCATCCACAAAATGCGCGTTACCCTGCAGAATTTCACAGTGGTTGCGCTCATAGAAACCCTGACGCATGCGCGTCTGCTGGTTAATGACCGTGTCTGCGTGATTCAGGATATCGGCAAAGGAAGAACGAAGAAGTCGGGAGTGGTCGCTGTAAAGAGGGTTCTGGTTAAATTCGATAATGCGGCTAACGGCGTGGCGGAGGGCTTTCGAAGGGATGGTGCCCCAGTGGGTGCAACCGCCGCCGACATTATGGTAGCGCTCAATAACCGCTACTCTGGCTCCCTGTTTTACCAGACCCATAGCAGCACCTTCGCCGCCGGGGCCGGAACCAATAACTATTGCGTCGTAATCGTAGGAATGTGGCATGGCAAGGCTTACCTGTTCTTATACATAAAAGCAACAGAATCATAACATCATTGCCTGGGTAACCCAATTATCGTTGTGCTTTTTTCGGGCAGTGGAGCACAAACCGCGCGTAAACAATCATTCACAAAGCCAGGTAAACAGATTAATTTTATTCTCTGGTATAGTGCCAACGGGCCTTTGGAAGGATTCAACTATCGTGATGGGCGTAAGAGCACAACAAAAAGAGAAAACCCGGCGTTCGCTGGTGGAAGCCGCATTCAGTCAACTGAGTGCTGAGCGGAGTTTTGCCAGTTTAAGCCTGCGCGAAGTGGCGCGCGAGGCCGGGATTGCGCCAACGTCCTTCTATCGTCATTTCCGTGATGTGGATGAACTGGGCCTGACCATGGTCGACGAGAGCGGTTTGATGCTGCGCCAGCTTATGCGTCAGGCGCGTCAGCGTATTGCCAAAGGCGGCAGCGTGATCCGCACATCCGTGTCGACATTTATGGAATTTATCGGCAATAACCCTAACGCGTTTCGCCTTTTGCTGCGCGAGCGCTCTGGCACGTCGGCGGCGTTTCGTGCCGCCGTCGCGCGTGAAATTCAGCATTTCATCGCGGAACTTGCCGACTATCTTGAACTCGAAAACCATATGCCGCGTGCGTTTACTGAAGCACAGGCCGAGGCGATGGTGACCATTGTTTTCAGTGCGGGTGCCGAAGCGCTGGATGTCAGCATTGAACAACGTAAGCAACTCGAAGAGCGACTGGTATTGCAACTGCGGATGATTTCTAAAGGTGCGTACTACTGGTATCGCCGTGAACAAGAGAAGTTGGCACATCAAAACGATGAGTGAAGGTGAGTAATGAAACAGTCAGGTCAGGATAAAGGAACGCTGTTGCTGGCATTGATCGCTGGCTTATCCATCAATGGTACGTTTGCGGCGGTTTTCAGCTCAATTGTACCGTTCTCGATTTTCCCGATTATCGCGCTGGTGCTGACGGTGTATTGCCTGCATCAACGTTATCTGAACCGCACCATGCCGGTTGGGTTACCGGGGCTGGCCGCAGCCTGTTTTATTCTGGGTGTACTGTTGTACAGCACCGTGGTGCGTGCAGAGTATCCGGATATCGGTTCTAACTTCCTGCCTGCGGTGCTGTCTGTGGCGCTGGTGTTCTGGATTGGCTCGCGCATGCGTAGCCGCAAGAGCCAGTTACCAGAGTAAAGGGTTTTGTCATTGTAGGCCGGATAAGCGAAGCGCCATCCGGCTTTTTTGGCAGGTGGCGCTTCGCTTACCTGCCCTACAAGGCCCACATTACTTCGCCGTGAGCAGTACGCCGCACTCCATATGGTGCGTATATGGGAACTGATCGAACAGCGCCAGACGTTCAACCTTGTGCGTCTGGCTTAATGTTTCCAGATTCTTGCACAGCGTCTCCGGGTTACAGGAGATGTACAAAATACGCGGGTACGCCTGCACCATCTTCTCGGTTTCGCTGTCCAGGCCACTGCGCGGCGGATCGACAAAAATTGTCTCACACTGGTAGCTCTTCAAATCAATCCCTTGCAGGCGGTTAAACTCACGTACGCCGTTCATCGCCTGGGTAAACTCTTCTGCCGCCATACGAATGATCTGCACATTATCAATATGGTTAGCGGCGATGTTGTACTGCGCGGCGGCCACCGACGGTTTGGCGATTTCCGTCGCCAGCACGCGTTCGAAGTTACGCGCCAGCGCCAGCGAGAAGTTGCCGTTACCGCAGTAGAGCTCCAGCAGATCGCCCGTCGACCCTTCCGTCGCATTCAGCGCCCACTCCAGCATCTGCACGTTCATTGCCGCATTCGGCTGGGTGAAGCTGTTCTCCACCTGACGGTAAACCATCTCTTTTCCTGCCACCGGCAAACGCTCGTCGATGTAATCCTGGTCCAGCATGATTTTGGTTTTGGTCGCGCGGCCAATCAGGTGCACGTTGATGTTCTGCGCGCGCAGCGTATCGCGCAGGGCTTCTGCCTGCTCGCGCCACTCGTCGGTCAGCGCTTTGTGATAGAGCAGAGAGACAATGGCCTGATTGCTTTGGGTGGTCAGGTAGTCAATCTGGAACAGCTTGTTGCGCAGCACCGGATTAGTGCGCACACCGTCGATCATCAGCGTCATTAGCTGGTTGATAAGCTCACTCGCCGCCGGGAAACTGTCTACGCGAATCCGGGATTTCGTCTGCTGATCGAAAATGATGTGGTACAGGTCATCGCCATCGTGCCAGATGCGAAACTCAGCGCGCATACGGTAGTGGCTGACCGGAGAACGAAACACCTCGGGAACGGGCGCGTTGAAAGGCGTCATCATACTTTGCAGGCGGACAACTTTTTCTGCCAGCTGTGCGTCGTACTGTTCTGTCGGGAGGTGTTCGGGGGTCATGATGCGTCCTGAGTGATAAAGAATTACGCGGGGATTGTAGGGATTGTGCAGTGGATGTCCAGATTTAATGGCTAATAGCTATCTGGACATCTATACGTGTCTAATTGTAGCATTCTGTTTCCGGTCTCCTGAGAGTGAAAAGGGAATCCAGTGCAAATCTGGAGCTGACGCGCAGCGGTAAAGACTGGCGGGATGAGAGTTGTAGACACTGTGAAAACGGGAAGTCTTCATCCGTATAACGCCACCCAGCCCGAAGACCTGCCGGGATCACGTCGCATTTGGTTTCATCATCGCGTGCTATCGATGAGGCCTGCGGCATCCTTCTTATATTGTGGATGCTTTAACAATGATTAAAAAAGTATCGCTGTTGACGGCGTTTTCCGTCACGGCATTTTCGGGCTGGGCGCAGGAAAGCGCCGACTCGTTGGTGGTGACAGCAAACCGTTTCGAACAACCTGAAAAATCTGTCCTGGCTGCGACTTCTGTCGTGACGCGGGCCGATATCGACCGCTGGCAATCCACCACGGTTCTGGATGTCATGCGTCGCCTGCCTGGCGTAGATACGGCACAAAATGGCGGGATGGGGCAGCTCTCTTCTCTCTTTATACGCGGTACGAACTCCAGCCATGTCCTGATTCTCGTCGATGGGATCCGCCTTAACCAGGCGGGCGTCACGGGGTCGTCCGATCTCAGCCAGTTTCCGATCTCCCTGGTGCAGCGCATCGAATATCTTCGTGGACCGCGTTCGGCGGTGTACGGCTCGGATGCGATCGGTGGTGTAGTCAACATTATCACTACGCGTGCGAAGGATGGCACGACGCTGAATGCTGGCGTTGGGACACACGGCTTCCAGAATTATGGTGGCAGCACCCAGCAAACATTGGGTGAAAGTACGCGCGTTACGCTGGCGGGGGATTACACCTACACAAAAGGCTTTGACGTCGTTGCTGACGGTAATAACGGCGGCCTTGCCCAGACCGATCGCGACGGCTTTATGAATAAAACGCTCTACGGCGCACTGGAGCATGCTTTCTCTGAGCAATGGAGTGGTTTCGTTCGCGGCTATGGTTACAGCAACCGTACCGCCTATGACGGCTATTACAGTTCATTTACCCCTGATGTGCTGGTTGATACCCGCCAACTCTATAGCCAGACCTGGGATGCCGGATTGCGGTTTAACCGGGATGTTTTCCATTCACAGTTGCTCTCCAGCTACAGTCACAGCAAAGACTACAATTACGATCCGCACCTTGGACGCTATGACTCCACAGCAACCCTGGATGAAATCAAACAGTACAATGTTCAGTGGACCAACTCAGTTGACGTGGGGCATGGCAACATCGGCGCGGGCGTTGACTGGCAGAAACAGAGCACCGAGCCGGGTACCAACTACGTAACCAACGCCTATGACCTGCGTAACACTGGCGTCTACCTGACTGGGTTGCAGCAGTTTGGAGATTTCACTCTGGAGGCGGCGGCCCGCAGCGATGACAACTCTCAGTTTGGTCGCCATGGTACCTGGCAAAGTAGCGCAGCCTGGGAGTTCGTTGACGGTTACCGCTTCATAGCCTCTTATGGCACGGCCTATAAAGCGCCGAATCTGGGTCAGCTCTATGGCTTCTACGGCAATACCCATCTTGATCCTGAAGAGAGCAAACAGTGGGAAGGGGCGTTTGAAGGCCTGACGGCAGGCGTAAGCTGGCGCGTATCCGGCTATCGTAATGACGTTGATAATCTCATCGACTTCAACAATAACCTGCAGCAATATTACAACGTCGGCAAAGCACGCATTAAAGGTGTAGAAGCGACAGCGTCGTTTGATACGGGTCCGTTGACGCATACTGTGGGCTACGACTATGTGGATGCCCGCAATGCGGCAACCAATCAACTTCTGGACCGTCGTGCTAAACAGCAGGTGAAATATCAGCTTGATACGCAGATCTATGATGTTGACTGGAGCCTGACGTATCACTATCTCGGCACGCGCTACGACACCGACTTTGGAACCTATCCGTCAGAGAAAGTTAAAATGGGCGGCGTCAGCCTGTGGGACGTCGCGGTTTCATATCCTGTCACCTCACATCTCACAGTTCGTGGTAAAATAGCCAACCTGTTCGATAAAGATTACGAGACAGTTTATGGCTACCAAACTGCAGGACGGGAATACACCTTGTCTGGCAGCTACACCTTCTGATCCGCGTCCCACCGTGCTGGTGTTTGATTCCGGCGTCGGTGGGCTTTCGGTCTATGATGAGATTCGGCAGCTCCTGCCGGATCTCCATTACATCTACGCCTTCGATAACGTCGCGTTCCCGTATGGGGAAAAGAGTGAAGACTTTATCGTTGAGCGTGTGATTGAAATCGTCACTGCGGTACAAAAGCGCTATCCCCTGGCGCTGGCGGTTATTGCCTGTAATACGGCAAGCACGGTCTCTCTTCCTGCCCTGCGCGAAAAATTCCCGTTCCCGGTTGTGGGCGTTGTCCCGGCAATCAAACCTGCGGCGCGTCTGACGGCGAACGGTATCGTGGGGTTGCTGGCGACACGCGGTACGGTAAAACGTCCTTATACGCGTGAGCTTATTGAGCGCTTTGCCAATGAATGCCAGATCGCCATGCTCGGCTCCGCGGAGCTGGTGGAAATGGCGGAAGCGAAACTGCACGGCGAGACGGTATCGCTTGAAGAGCTGCGTCGCATTCTGCGTCCATGGCTGCGGATGCAGGAACCACCGGATACGGTTGTTCTCGGCTGCACCCATTTCCCGCTATTACAGGAAGAGCTGTTAAAGGTTTTGCCTGAAGGGACCCGGCTGGTGGATTCCGGTGCTGCGATTGCGCGTCGGACCGCCTGGCTACTGGAGCACGAGGCGCCGGATGCGAAATCAGCGGATGCGAACATCGCTTTCTGTATGGCGATAACAAAAGAAACCGAACAACTTTTGCCCGTTTTACGTCGTTATGGCTTCGAAACGCTCGAAAAACTGGCGCTATAGCACGGTTTTGAGCAAAAAAGAGACGGTTGAACGTTTTTTTTCAAAGAGGGGTTGTCAACGTCTGAGAACTCCCTATAATGCGCCTCCACTGACACGGAACAACGGCTTACAAGCCGCCGAGACAGCGGGGTTCAGAGATGAACGCCAACAGAGAAAAGTGAAAATAATTGCTTGACTCTGAATGAGGAAAACGTAATATACGGGACCTCGCAACGATGAGCTGAAAGCCGCGTTGCAATTGCTCTTTAACAATTTATCAGACAATCTGTGTGGGCACTCAAAGTGACATGGATT